>Ga0247844_1000945_pt1 | contig 57701 bp, 60 predicted proteins | sample LaCtaG_FD_192421 | JGI IMG/M metagenome (GOLD analysis project Ga0247844, IMG submission 192421) | Freshwater microbial communities from meromictic Lake La Cruz, Castile-La Mancha, Spain - LaCruzMarch201714.5m_1 | ecosystem: Environmental > Aquatic > Freshwater > Lake | place: Spain: Castile-La... | reverse complement strand
ATGGCTTGAAGAGTTCATTTTTTGGAATTTTCATCCTAATCTTAAGGATTGCTAGCTCCTAAGGGCATGAAAAAGGTTCCCTAAAGCTGCACAAGGGTATAATAGGCTTTACACATCTAAATGTCAAGCTCAATTCCATTGCAGCTCACACAACCACAAACGAATATTTGTAGTTGCTTGGTTGTTGAGGATCAGGAAATTTTTTCGCGCTTATTATGTAGTTTACTTCAAAATTATTTAAATGTAGACCTTATTGCCACTGCTTCAAGTGTTTCTGAGGCGTTTATTGCATGTGAGAATTTAAAGCCTGATTTGTTAATCCTAGACTTAAATTTACCGGATGGTGATGGTATTGAGGTTGCTGAGGTTTTTAGCCGTTTTTCACCTGGTGGAAAAATTATAATCTTATCTGGCCATGCCAGTAGTTTTATTGCTCCCCCTGAATTTTTGGATTATATTTTTGGTGTGGTTGATAAAACAGCAGCTTTTGAAAACTTGCAGATTTTATTAGAGAAACTCTTTGTTAATCCCTTTTTATCTCTTACCCCTCGCCAACGGCAGATTTTTACGCTTATTGGCAATGGGCTTCAAAATAAGGAAATTGCTTCACACTTGCAGTTATCTATCACCACAGTTGAAACCCATCGTAAGGCTATTGCTAGGCATTTAAATAAAAGTGGCGCTGAGTTACTTGTTTACGCAGCCACTTTTACTCGCTTGTATGTTTAAATTTAAAATAGCATTTCTTTTTCCTGAAAGGCTTTCTTCTCGGCTTGTTTTAAGTGTTCTTTTGCAAATTCTATTTATTTCATTTGCAGTTGGTATTCTTTCTTTTATTGCCGGCTTACGCTCAAAGCAGTTTGAAGCTAATAAATTTAAACAGCAGGGGGCATTAACGGCCTTTACTAGCGGTCTATCTAGTAGGTTGTCTGCACCTATATATATAAATAATTTAAACGCAACTGCTATCGCCCAAGGTGATTTGGATTTAAATAATTTTAATCAGATCTCTGATCGATTTTGGAGTCAGTTGCAACAATTCCCTGTTTCCTATATTAATTATGGAGGCACCAATGGTGAATTTCTTGGTGTGCAGCGGCTTGATAATGGCCAGTTTTTAGTTAATGAAAACACTAATAAACCACAGCCTGGGAGCTTGTCTATTTATAAACTAGGCCCCCATGGTAAAAGAGGTGAGCTTATTGAAATTGTTCAAGGGATGAGCCAGCTCCATGAAGAACCCTGGTATACCGAAACTGTGTTGTCTAACCGTCCAATGTGGAGTTCAATATATCAATGGGAAGATGATCCAAATGTTTTTGCAATTTCTTTTAATCAACCCATAAAATCACGCGATGGCGAATTATTGGGTGTTATTGGTGTTGATTTTGTTCTTGCTCAACTGAGTATATGGATGAAGTCTGTTTGGCAACCAGCGAACGGGCTCGCTCTAATTGTTGATAATAATGGCTATTTGGTAGCTAGCTCTGATTCAAATTTGTTATTTACACGTGTTGGCAATCAATTAAAGCGTAGAAGAATAGACCAAGTTTCTCTCCAAAAAGTTCAAACCGCAGTTAATACCTTTTTTGTTAAAAGTACTTCTGCATCCAATCAATTACAACCTAATTTTTCAACTTTATCTAGCTCACCGATCCCAATTGCTTCTGGTTCTAACCAGCGTGTAATCCTCTTAGATGCTTCTCCTTGGGGCCAGGAAATTGGCTTGAATTGGATTCTTATTACCTTTTTTGAATCAGATTCAGGATTATTTGCACCCTCATTGTTTGTTGTTGTAGCTCTTTGTGCTTTTTTTATTCTTGCAATATTTATATGGATTAGTTTACGTTCTATTATTTCTTGGTTGTTATTGCCTTTAACCTCTCTTCGCAGCCAAGCAGATGGTATCGCTGAGGCACTTGCCTCTAATGATTTGCCAATTGGCGAAATTAAGTTTTTCTCTGATCAGCCTTCGGAAATCCATTCAATGTCTGTTTCTATTGATAAACTTATTAAGGCTTACAATTATCAATTCAGATTACTATCCGAGCAAACGGAAAGGGAGGCTATTAAGGATGCACAATCTATTGCTATCCTTCGCGATAAACTTAAAACCAGCCTTAAGGCTGCTGCCATTGCCCATGAAATTAATCAACCACTTAGTGCCATTATTTTAAATTCTAGTATTCTTCTGCGCCATGCTCCCAATGATCCCGGCCTTTTGCTTCTAAATTCTCAAGCATCTGAGATTTCAGCTGTAGTTGAAAAGATGCGGTCTCTTTTGGCAAGCGTGCAATCTAGGCAGGAGGTTATTAATTTACAAAATCTATTAAATTCTATTGTTGTTTATGCCAACAGTAACCTTCCTCAACTTCCTGCATTGCTTAAGCTCAATTTTGATTCTGAACGCTTTTGGATTTTGGCGGATGCGTCTCAGATCCAAATGGCCTTAATTAATTTATTTAAGAATTCTCTAGTTGCTCTGCAATCCTGTTCTGTTGATTTGGCTTTAATAGAGCTTGGTTTGTTTCGGCAAGCTGATTATATTGTTATTTCTATTTCAGATAATGGCCCTGGTTTCAGAGATTATCATCTTGATAATTTGCTTTTAAATTCCTCTGGTGATTCAGGTTTAGGCCTTGGTTTGTTTTTAGTGCAATGCACTATGGAAAATCATAATGGCTTTATTAAGCTTGGCCGCTCCGCCTTCGGTGGTGCGCTTGTTGAATTGTGTTTCCCAGCCCTTCCTCTACCCACTTCTGGGTATGGCCCTAATTAGGCGTTTTATTTATATTTAAATTAGCTTGCTTCAGCACTTCATTCTTGTGCCAGATTTATTAAAAGATGGTATCCCAATTATTGATTTGCTTCAAATATCAGCTGATCTTGATTACACGGCAAGCCACCTTGGCAGGCATCAGAGCGGTGTTTCCCGTATTTATAGGCAGGTTAGTAGATCGCTCGATTTGAATTTTATTAAGAATGAAAATGGGTTTTACTCTGCTTCAAATAACCTTGCTGTTTTGCACTACCTTCGCACTGCTTCTCAGCTCTTGCGCTTAAATAATCCCGCTTCCTTGCGTTGGGTTTCTGGTTTATATCATGATTGGATTTTTTCTCAGCATTCATCATTTCCTATTCCTTTAGCTAGGCCCTGGTTTGGAGAGGAGCAAACATTGAATTTGTTGAGAGATAGGGTTATAGATCTAGCTATTGTTAGTTGTTTAGATGTATTTCCAACTAAAACCATAATTAATTCGAATCCATTTCACTTTGATAAGTTTATTGCCATTGGCCTTTCGAACTTTCCGCTTACATTGAGTGCTAGCCCAAACCACCCTTTGGCATCTGCTGATCAAATTAAGCCAAATGATTTTCGATTCTTCCCTTCACTTGCTACCTTAGCTAATTTGTTTCCAAGCAAGGCAAATTTATTGGCTGCCTTGGGTTTATGGCGCAATAGGCGCCCAATTCTTAAATACAATTGGCGGCATTGGGAGGGCGCTTGTTGCGATTCAAAAACTTTGATCTACACCACGCCAATTAGCAAGATGTTCCTCAAGGATAAGCTGCAGATATCTGATATCAAATTTGACCTTTCTATTTGTGATGGCGATGTGCTTTTGGTTCGCGAAGATGTTTTTCAACATCATGTGATCAAGTCACTTGTTTTTGATATTTGTTCAGCCTATTCCTCTACCTGTGCGCCGCTATTTGCAAACGATCCCAGATTTAAAATCTTCACATGCAACCCTGCACTGAAATTCGGTAGCTGAAGCCGGTGCTGCCTGGATCAGCACTGGCACCAATCTTGAAATTTACCTGGCTAACGGTTTTACCTTGCACCGCAGCAAACGGGCCAAACATTGCGCCACTGCCCATTGGCGGTGTGATTAATTCATTCACAACCTGTAGGTTTGTGCCATCACTAAATTTTAAGTATGCCTGCACTGGATAACGGGCTGCTTCCGTTGATTGGGCTGTGAAAAATAATTTATAGGTGTTAAAGGCTTTGTTTACGGCAAAGTCGGTATTCCAATTGGTTCTACCTAATGCCAAGCCTATTGGTGAAACTTTGGGCGCACCCACCCTTTTAACAACAGTGGTTCCACCGCTGCCGCCGATTGGCATCAGAAAGTTGCAGCTTTGGGCAAAGCCGGCATTAGCGCTTGTAAATATGCCAAGCAGGGCACCCAACCAGATTTGCTTGTTTTGATTCATCATTTTTTGGCTCAGGATTTGGGTGGAGGTGTTTGGGTGTCGCTTGGTTTTAGGAACACAAATACTGTTCCCACCACAACCATCAGCACCAATACGGCACCCCCAAGAATCGGCAGCAGCAATGAGTTGTCCATTAATTCAGCCTAGCTGTGAAAGAGCAATACCAACCCTTGGCTCACCTGATGAAACTCCCTTTCCTCACGGCTTAGGTCGATGCCAACGCTGAGTCCCTCCTTTAACGCCTGTTCAAATGGTGGTTGGTTTGGAATTGTTTTATCGGTGCAGAGGGCTGCAATACCCACAGATGTTGCATGCCATGTAAAGCCATCGGTTACCCATATGGCCTCTTCCATCAGGGCTTCTTCCAGTAGGGAGCGCAGCGGCAAGGATTTCACCAACCAGTCCCTAGCCTGATAACGAAAATGCTTCGCGGCAACACACCGTGAGCTTTTGTAGTGGAGCTCACCTAGCCTCCGCGGCGATGAGCAGTTTTTCTTTCCCAACCGCCCTCGTTCACGAGTGGTTTAGCCCCCGCTCAGTTGGTGGTGCTGAATTGGTGGTGCAACAGCTAGACCACCTATTGCAACCCCAGTTGTTCAGCTTGGTTGATGCTGAATCAAGCCACCCCGGCAGCTGGCTTGAAGGGCGTTCAATCCGCACATCTTTTATCCAGAAGCTCCCCTTCGGCAAAAGCCATGTGCAGCAATACTTGCCCCTTCTACCCCTGGCGATTGAACAGCTCAACCTGGAGGGTTATCCCCTGGTTTTAAGCAGTAGCCATTTGGTTGCCAAGGGAGTGCTAACCAGCCCCGAACAACTGCACGTGAGTTATGTGCATACCCCAGTGCGCTACGCCTGGGATCAAATGCACGCATACCTTCGGGCCTCCTCCATCGCTAGGGGCCCCCTCGGCCCTTGGGTGCGCTGGCAGCTCCATCAGTTGCGCCTTTGGGATGTGTTGAGTGCCAGCCGCCCCAACCATTTGATTGCCAATTCCCGTTTCACCGCCCAACGCATAGCCCGCTACTGGGGCCGCTCTGCCACCGTGCTGCCACCCCCCGTTGGCGTGGAACGTTTTGATTGGCAGCAACCACGGGACTCTTTTTATTTATGTGTTTGCCGCCTAGTTCCCTACAAGCGCGTTGATTTGGTTGTGCAGGCTTGCGTTGATTTAGATCTACCTCTGTTGGTGGTGGGTGATGGACCCGAACGCAAACGGCTTGAATCCATAGCTAAGGCCAATATTCGCTTTTTGGGCCATTGCCCCGCCGCTGAGGTGGAGCAATTGATGGCCCGTTGCCGCGCCTATGTGTACGCCGGTGTGGAGGATTTCGGCATCGCCCCGGTGGAAGCCATGGCCGCTGGGGCTCCAGTGATTGCACTGGGGCGGGGCGGCTTGCGTGATTCAGTGCTTTGCCTAAGCCAAAATCGCCAAACTGCCACTGGTTTGCTCTTCCCAGATCAGGAACTGGCTCAACTGCGCAGTGCTTTAAACGCCTTTGAAGAAGGGCGGTTGTGGCGTGAATTGCCAGCGGAGCGCCTGCGCATACACGCGGAAAGCTTTGCACCTCAAGCATTTAGAGCCCGCCTAGAGCGTTTGCTACACAACTGGTGGGATACCCATAACAGTGATCCCTATGGCGCTGTGCCTGTGAATTAGCTGACCCAGGTTCTCTGGTTGCGGTGCATGCGATTTGTACGTTTGGTGCAACTCATGCAGTGCAAATGCTCGCGCGTTCGCCACTAAAAAATTTAGCTGCATTTAGTAATTCCGCTTCATCAGTTTCAGCTAATTTCCCCTTGGCGGCGAAATCAATGTCTTACAGCTGCAGCCGCCAAGGCCTGCAAATAAGGCCCAATGCAAGCATCAAACGCACAGCTGATATTGCTTTTTCCCTTGGTTTGCTCTGCCTTGGCTCCCCCTTATTGCTTGCCATCGCCCTGCTTGTAAAAATCACCTCCCCCGGACCAATTTTTTATTCCCAGGAGCGCATCGGTAAACGCTACAGCCGTTTTGGTTGCATCAAATTTCGCACTATGCAATTGGATGCTGATCAACGCCTGCAAAACCTGCTCGCCAGTTCACCGGCACTGCGCCAGGAATTTGCTAAGGATCACAAGCTGAAAAACGATCCGCGAATCACACCGATCGGCCAATTTCTAAGGGTTACTAGTTTGGATGAATTGCCACAATTGATTAATATTTTGCGTGGTGAGATGAGTTTGGTGGGCCCGCGGCCCATCGTTCAAGACGAAATTCGTCGATATGGGCAATCCATGGATGAGGTGCTTTCAGTGAGGCCTGGGCTCACTGGTTTGTGGCAGGTTTCAGGTAGGAATAATCTCAGCTACAAGCGCCGAGTTGAATTGGATCTTATTTATGTGCGCCGCCACAATTTGAGGCTTGATTTCAATATTCTGCTTCGCACTATCTCAGTTGTTTTATTTCCAGCCGATAAAGGCGCCTACTAGGATTAAAGCGATTAGCTGCCATTGCAAGGCAAGCCATTGGTTTATGCGCAATATGGCTAAAACAGCATCGCTATTTACTACGTTGCCACCTCTATTTAATATGGGTTTATTAATAGCTTCACCTTCGTAATAATTTAAACCTCCAAGCTGAATGTTTAGGGCGTAGGCATAGGCGGCCTGGGATACACCTGCATTTGGAGAAGCGTCTGCTTTGCCATCGCGGCAGGCAGCCCACAATTCGCCAAGGCTTAGGGCCACCAGCCTTGAGGGCAGCCACACCAATAAATCATCCAGGCGAGCCCCTGCGGTGCCAAGCCAGCGCAGTCGCCCCCGGCGATAGCCCAGCATCGAATCAAGGGTGCTACTTGCCTTAAACCCCCAGGCCATTGCCAGGGGCCCTGGCCACTCAGTTAAGCCAGCGCACCAGAGCAGTGCCCCCAGCAGCAGCCAAAACAATGGGGCAAACAAGCCATCTACGCCATTCTCACTGGCGGTTTCAGCTGTTGCCCGCAGGATTTCCATTTGGTTTAATCCCGCCGTATCGCGGCCAACAATCCAGCCAAGCCGTTCCCGGGCTACTGCTAAATCATCGGGTTGGCTTGCCAATGGTTCTAAAACTGCCCTAACGGCTAGGGCCAGGCTGCGGCCCGCCAAGCAGCTGGCCATGGCGATTAAAAGCAGGGGCATTGCCCATGGTTTCGCTAAAGCAAGCCGTTCAATCAACCAACCCGCCAGGCCGCTTCCGAGCAGCAGCAATGTTGTTATCACAAAGCCCCCTAGGCGCAGCCGCCAGGGGCTGTAGCCAGCCCAGGCTTCTGCCCAACTGCGCCATAGCTTGATCAGTGCCCCCATGGCCATCACGGGGTGGGGCCAATGGGGCGGATCGCCCAGCAGCCGATCAAGGCCGCTGGCAATTATTACCAGCAGCAGCGGCCAGATCAGGCGGTTTTTAACCAGCTGAACATTGAACGCAGGCCTTTACCCACCGATTCAATCGGGTGTTGGCTGTCTCTTTGGCGCATTTTTGTCATCTGGGGCTTGCCTGCATCGCATTCAGCCACAAAATTGCGGGCAAAGGTGCCATCTTGAATATCGCTAAGGATGCGCTTCATTTCAGCTTTGGTTTCTGCTGTGATCAACCTTGGGCCACTCACATAGTCGCCATATTCAGCCGTATTAGAGATCGAATCCCGCATGGCAGTGAGGCCACCTTTAACCATTAAATCAACAATTAGCTTCACTTCATGGAGGCATTCGAAATAGGCCAGTTCCGGTTGGTAGCCAGCCTCCACCAGGGTTTCAAAGCCAGCTTTCACCAGTTCGCTCAGGCCACCGCAAAGCACCGCCTGTTCACCAAATAAATCGGTTTCCGTTTCCTCTTTGAAATTGGTTTCCAGGATGCCCGCCCTGGTGCCACCAATCCCTTTGGCGTAGGCCATCGCCAGTTGCCGCGCCTTGCCGCTGGCATCTTGTTCAATTGCAAATAGGGCGGGTACGCCCATGCCGTTTTGATATTCCCAACGCACCGTGTGGCCAGGACCCTTTGGGGCAACCATCACCACATCCACATCAGCCGGTGGTTTGATCAGTTCAAAGCGAATATTGAACCCATGGGCAAAGCTCAACATCTTGCCGGCGCTTAGATGGGGTGCAATTTCAGTGTCGTAAACGGCTTTTTGGAATTCATCAGGCAGTAACACCATGATCCAATCAGCCTTGGCGGCAGCTTCGGCCACGCTCAATACTTCGAGGCCGTCTGCCTTTGCTTTTTCCGCCGAGCGGCTGCCTTCATAGAGGCCAACCACCACATCAACGCCGCTGTCCTTGAGATTTAAGGCATGGGCATGGCCCTGGGAGCCATAGCCGATGATCGCCACGGTTTTACCGCTTAGAAGATCAAGGTCTGCATCGTTGTCGTAGTAAAGGGTGGCCATCCGGGGTAAGGGCAGGGCAAAGGAGGAGCCTACCCAAACGCCATCCCTAGGCTTCGCTTGGGTTGCTAATTACCCGATCGATCAGGCCATATTCCTTTGCTTCAGCGGCACTTAAGAAGTAGTCGCGGTCGGTGTCTTTCTCTAGCTTTTCCAAGTTTTGACCAGTCATCTCCGCCAGCTGTTGGTTTAGCTGATCTTTAAGGCGCAGGATTTCCCGCGCTTCGATTTCAATGTCGCTGGCTTGCCTTTGGCTAGTGCCCCCCAAGGGCTGGTGGATCATGATCCTGCTATGGGGTAACGCCAAGCGTTTGCCCTTGGTGCCAGCCGCCAATAGAAAAGCACCCATGGAAGCGGCAAGGCCCACGCAAATGGTTACCACATCAGCTTTTACATATTGAATCGTGTCGTAAATAGCAAGGCCTGCTGTTACCGATCCGCCTGGGGAATTGATATACAAGTAAATCGGCTTACTGCTGTCGTCGGAATCGAGATACAGCATTTGTGCAACTAAAGCATTAGCAACACCATCATTTACCTCTTGGCCAAGGAAGAGGATCCTCTCCACACCAAGGCGGGTGTAGATGTCTACCCAGCGCTCATATTGGCTGCCTGGGAGACGGTAGGGAACGCTTGGGGTGCCGATGGGCATGGTGAAAAATGCAGGGTTAGGGGTGTGGAAGAAAACAAAAAACAGCGGTTAGCTGGGCAGATCTTTACGGCTGCTCAATACCCGATCAATCAAGCCATATTCGAGCGCTTCCTTAGGTGTTAGGTAGGTCATGCGATCGGAATCCTCAGCCAATTGTTCAGGGCTGCGGCCCGTGTTCAAAGAGAGCATTTCCAACATGGTGCGCTTGTTTTGCAACACCTCCTTTGCTCTGATCTGGATGTCGGTGGCTTGGCCCCGGGCGCCACTGCGGGGTTGATGCAGCACGATTGAAGCATTGGGCAAAGATGCCCTTTGACCCTTGGTGCCAGCGGAAAGGATCATCGCTGCCGTGCCCATCGCTTGACCAATGCAAATCGTGTGCACAGGTGGTTTCACATATTTGATCGTGTCGCAGATGGCAAATGCCTCAGTTTCAAAACCGATTGCATCTCCTGAATACCAGCTGGTGCCAGTGGAATTTATGTAGAAGAAGATTGGTTTTTCTGGATTATCAAATTCCAAATACAGCAATTGGGCAATGATTAATTCAGTTACATCTATACCCATCTGGCGTTTTGCATCGTCGTCTGAAAACAGGGGTAAGCCCAGATAAACGATGCGTTCCTTCAGTAGCAGCGAAGGCAGATCCGGCGGCGGGGTGCGAAATGAACTGCTGCCCCCTTCTGAATAGGGAGCCGATACGGCCGAAACCATCAAGTAGGTGCGGATGCAGCGAGCCTAGCGAGGGTCGGAGGCGCGAGCGAACACCATCCTTCCCGCAGGGGTTTGCAGGGCGCCCGTAACGGTTACCTCCCGCCGTTCACCAATGCTGCTGCGCGCCCCTTCCACCACCACCATCGTGCCGTCTTCCAGGTAACCAACCCCCTGCTCAGCTTCTTTGCCCTCCCTGATGATCTTGAGCTGGAGCAAATCCCCCGGTTGCACCTCAGGCCTGAGCCGAACCACCAGTTCACTCAGGTTGAGGGGCCGTAGGTTTTGCACCTGGGCCACCTGGGCCAGGTTGTAATCGGTTGTGAGCAGCAGCCCATTGGTGTCGGCCGCTAGTTTCAGCAATTTGTCGTCTACCCCCGCTCCCTCGTAGCGGGTGTTATTAACAACCAAACGCCGGCCATATTGCTGGCGCATCTCCGTGAGCAATTTCAAGCCGCGGCGGCCTTTACCCCGTTTTTCAGCATTGCCAGAATCGGCCAACTGTTGCAGTTCATCGATTACGCATTGGGCCACGATCACCTGACCTTCCAATAGCCCGCATTCCACCAGCCATTGCACCCGGCCATCGATAATCACGCTCGTATCAAGGATTTTGGGGCTGGCCGGTTGCAGTACCCCATCGGCCACCAGCAGGGCTTCATTGCTGCTCGGAATAAACAAGCGCAGCAGGGTTCTGCCATGCACTTCGGCCAGGTTGTAGCCGCTCACGCCAAAAAATACGTTGCTCAACACCGCCGCCAGTGGTTTTACAAAACCCACCTCCCACGGCAATGGCAGCAGCAGGATCGGTGCCAGCAGCAGGTTTGCCACCAGTAACCCCAGGATCAAACCCACCGCCCTACTGATTAATAAATCCGTTGGCATGGTGCGCACTTGGCGCATTAATTTCTGGCGCAATTGTTGAAAAAGCAGCCCTGCCACCAGGCCAAAAAGGGCGCCAAAGCCCCCCAGCACCCAGCGCAGCCCCTCCAAATTGGTTACCTGCACCAGCAGCCTTTCCGGCAGTAAGTCCACCCCAAGCCAGCCGGAGGCAGCGCCGGAAATCAAAAACAGAATCAGAATCAGGGCATCCACCACGGCGTAGCAGGGAGAGCTTCAGGGATTAGCCCCTAAACAGATTTCTATGAGTGTGCCGCTTCCGCTCCATCGGCGCTTGCCCCGCAGCCTTTATCTCCATATCCCCTTCTGCCATCGCCGCTGTTTTTATTGCGATTTTCCTGTGGTGCCTTTGGGTGACCATGCTTCTGGCGCTACTTCTAATTCCGTAGCAAATTACCTAGCTCAACTAAACCTCGACCTGGAGGCCGCAGCTCCAGGCCCACCGCTTTCCACCGTTTACATCGGTGGCGGCACACCATCGTTGCTCTCCGTTGCTCAAATAGGCGCCCTGCTTGAGCGGCTGGAACAGCAATGGGGGCTGGCGCCTGGCGTTGAAATAAGCCTTGAGATCGATCCGGCCAGCTTTGATCGCCCTTGGTTGGAAGCGGTGTTGAACCTTGGCATTAACCGCTTCAGCCTGGGGGGTCAGAGCTTTGATGATCAGGTTTTGCATGGCCTTGGCCGGCGCCATAGTGCTGCCCAGTTGCGGGAAGCTTGCGCCTGGTTGCGTCAATTTCAGGCGGCAGGGCAATTAAACAGCTGGAGCCTTGATTTAATCCTCAACCTGCCAGGTCAAACGCAGCAGCACTGGCAGCAGCAATTAAGCGCAGCTCTGAAGGAATACCCGCCCCATCTTTCGATTTACGACCTAATCGTGGAACCCGGCACGGTGTTTGAGTGGCGCCAAAGGCGGGGTGAATTGCCCTTACCAAGCCAAGATGCCGCCGCTGAACATTTGGATTACACCCACCAGCAGCTTGCCGCTGCGGGCTATGGCCATTACGAAATCAGTAATTGGGCCCTTCCCGGCCATTGCTCCCGCCACAACCGCGTTTATTGGAGTGGTGCCCCATGGTGGGCTTTTGGCCTTGGTGCCACAGCCGGTGCTGGCTCTGAACGGTTGGCCAGGCCCCGCACCAGGGAGGCCTACGGCCAATGGCTGCTCAGTTACCCAGGCCAGCAGTTGCCAGCAGGCATCGCTTTGGGGTCTATCCCACCCCTGGAAGATCTGCTGCTGGTGGGCCTCAGGCGCCGGGAAGGGGTTGACCTCGCCTGGCTGGAGGCTGCCGTTGGTTGGCCGGTGGAGGGCTCCTTGGCTGCCGCCATCGGCCAGGTTCTGGCCCCCTGGTTAAGCGATGGGCTTGTGCAATTAAATCAAGCTCGTTTGCGCTTGGTGCCCCCCGCTGGCTTCAGCCTTAGCAATGCGGTGTTGCGGGACCTACTGGCCTGGTTGCAAGGATGCAACCCAGCCCCTGAGGGCCTCACTAAATAATTCGGCCCCCGGCAGCAGGGCACTGGAAAAGGGCGGTTGGGCTGCCGTAAGCCCAAGTAGATCAGCTGTTACCCGCACTTGGCCATCGCAGTTGTTGCCGGCGCCAATGCCGATTACCGGCAGCTCTAATTCCTGGCTTAATTGGCCTGCCAGGGGGGGTGGCACATGCTCGAGCACCAAGGCAAAGCAGCCGGCTTGTTCCAGTTCATTGGCGCTTTGGCGCAAGCGTTCTTGGGCTACCGGATCGGTGGCCTGGCGGCGGTAACCAAGCTGACGCACCGATTGGGGTGTTAGCCCCAGGTGACCCATCACCGGAATGCCGCTGCGCACTAGGCGGCTAACCACTGCCAGGGTTTCCGGTTCTGCCCCCTCAAGTTTCACGCCAAGGCAGTTGGTTTCTTTGAGGAACCTACCGGCCGCCGCCACAGCTCGATCCGGGCCGCATTGATAGCTCAAAAATGGCAGATCGCACACCATCGGCGTGTGCTGTAATCCCTTCTCCACGGCCGCTGCATGGTGCAGCATCGCCTCCACCGTTACGGGCAGGGTGGTGGCATGGCCAAGGCTCACCATGGCAAGGGAATCCCCCACCAGCACCAGATCAACCCCAGCCGCTTCCGCCCATTGGGCACTCATCACATCCCAAGCTGTGAGCACAGCAATGGGCTTTCCCTCCTGCTTGAGGCGCTGCAGTTGAAGGCCCAATTGGGGAGGGGTAAGGCTCAAGCCGTTTGAACTTGTAAGTGCCAGCCATTGCTAACATGGGGTCGACTCGGATCCATGCGGCTCCGACGCCTAAACCTGGTCAGATCCGGAAGGCAGCAGCCACACGGGATGCTCGAGGCAGGCGTGGACTCCGGGTCACCTAATTAAATTTCAGAATCAGTTTTCAGAATCAGTTTTCAGCGCGATTTTGGCGTTGCAGCAGAAAGGAAGGTATGCGCACACCACTGGAATCGCCCTCATCGCCATTGCGGCTTGGGGAAACGGGCTCGAGCAGTGAGTTTTGGCTGAGCCGTTTTGGCACATAGATGCCGCCCCCTTCAAAGCCAGTGGCAATCACAGTTACGTGGATTTCGCCTTCCAATTGATCATCAACAACAGCGCCAACAATGATGTTGGCTTCAGGATCCACCACGTCGTAGATCACCTCAGATGCGGTGGTCATGTCTTCCAGGGTCATGTCGCGGCCGCCACTGATATTGATCACACAACCCTTGGCGCCATCGATGCGGGCCGATTCCAGCAGCGGGCTGCTCATGGCTGCCATCGCCGCTTCTGTTGCCCTTGATCTACCCGAGCCAATGCCAATACCCAACAGTGCGGTGCCAGCGCAGGCCATCACCGAACGCACATCGGCGAAATCCACATTCACCAGGCCTGGTTTTGTGATGATGTCGCTGATGCCCTTCACGCCGCTGCGCAACACCTCGTCGGCGGCGCGAAATGCTTCCTGCAGTGGTGCCCCAGAAATTGAATCCCGCAGGCGATCATTTGGAATCACAATCAAGGTATCCACGTGTTCCGCCAGGCGGGCAATGCCCTCCTCCGCCTGCCGCATGCGTTTCCTGCCTTCAAAAGTGAAGGGTTTAGTAACGATGCCAACGGTGAGGGCGCCGGATTCCTTGGCCACTTCCGCCACGATCGGGGCTGCTCCGGTGCCAGTGCCGCCGCCCATGCCAGCGGTGATAAACACCAAATCGGTGCCCTCAAGGGCTTGCTGCAATTCGATGCGCGATTCTTCAGCCGCTTTTTGACCAATGGCTGGATTACCCCCAGCACCAAGGCCGCGGGTGAGCTTCATGCCCAACTGCACCCTCTGGTTAGCTGAGGCATTCAGCAGGGCTTGGGCATCGGTATTGAGCACCCAAAAGCCCACCCCATGGAGCTCAGAGGCGATCATCCGGTTAACTGCATTGCTGCCGCCGCCACCAACACCGATAACTTCGATCCGGGCGCTTTGGCTGGGCACAATTCCCTGGCCCGCCATGGCGGATTTGGATTCGAAGCTATCCATCGAATAAGCAAAGCTTTCAGTGCCCTTCATTATTCCAGGCTTAGTTCATATTTGAAATTTTTTTTATCTGCATTCGCACATTCGAGTTGAACTCTTAATTTTCTGGTTGCTGCTTGGGTGCCGCCATAACCAGCTCAGGATGTTCCGGGTCGCTTAAATCCAGTGCTTTTGCCCCCGCTGGGCGATCAAGATTTTTTGCTAGGTGGCTCAGCACCTGCAGCCTTCTGCCGGTGCGTTCATCAATGGGGCCAAACCGCACTGCACCTAACTTGTTGCTTACAAGCCAAAGGTCGCCATTGGCTTCAAAGCGCAGTTCCCGCACATCCGCCTGCTTGGGGAGCACGCCAATCAGTAGTTCCAATGTGGGTTGGTAGCGGCTTTGCCAGCCCAGCACCATCAGGTTTGGCAGGGCTGCTCCGCCAAGGCCCGCCTGTTGGCGTGGGCTAATCCAGCGGCCGGTGCGATCGATATAACCCTGCTCAGGGCCACTGCTACCGCTGCGTTGGGCCCTAGCAACGGCCGCCCGTTCGCTCAAATTAATAACCAAACGGGGCGGCAGCATCTGCCGTTGTATGCGCACCTGATCCACCGGCAGGGCAGCCGCAAGCCGTTGTTTGATCAGGATTGGATTTAATTCCAACAGCTTTAGTGGAAAGGTGAGGCCAGATGCCCTAACCACCAGCTCGCGGTTTAGATCCGGGGCACCGCTCACCTCCACTTGATTGGGGCTGCGCAGGATCCAGGCTTGTTTGATAACCAGCCAGCCAAGGCCTGCGCTGATCGCCATCAAGGCAAGCAGCCGCCAGAGTTGGGCGATGGTGTCTAGGCGTTTACGCCGGCGTAGTTCCTTGCGGCGCTGGATGCCCTCTGCCAAATTTTCACGGCTTTGCTCCACCACAGATCAGAGCTCACAGCGGGAGCGACTCATCAATTCACCAATCCAGCGGCGTGCCCGATCGGCATCGGAAAAGGGCAGGTCGTATTCGCGGCCATCACCTATCAGCCTGAGCCGGCAGGCCCCATGGCTTTCATCTGTTAAGGGGGCATCGCCAGAACCCAACGACAGCAATTCCACCAGCTCCAATTTCGACACCATCAACGACCCCTGCGGTTTGAACTTACCCGCTTCAAAGCTGGTCCACTCCAGGCAGCCATCCTTCAGCCTGGCGCCACCACCACCATCCAATTTGGATAGTTCAGAACCTGCCGCCCATTCCAAAAAAAGCCGTTGTCGCCTTCGTTCAAGCCAGCCGAGGGCCGCTAAAACCACAAAGGCCACCAGCAGCGGTAACCAGAGCAATCCATGGGTCATCTCGCCAGCTCCACTAATTGGTGCACCAGATCTGCCAGGGGGATACCGCTGGCAAACCAAAGCATCGGATACATGCTGAGGTGCGTGAACCCTGGCAACGTATTGATTTCATTGATCAAAAGCCGTTCTGTTGCCTCTTCGTAAAACAAATCAACGCGGCTAAGGCCGCTGGCACCCACCGCCTGCAGGGCGGCAATCGCCAGTTTTTGGGCTTCATTTGCCACCTGCTCTGGCACCTGGGCTGGAATTACAGCCTGGCTATGGCCTTCGCAATATTTGGTTTCGTAGTCGTACCAATCAGCATCAAAGCAAATTTCGCCCACCACAGAAGCCCTTAATTTTTCCCGCCCCAATACGGCGCATTCCAGTTCCCGCACCTTGAGCCCCTGTTCCACCACAATCCGCTGGTCGTGGCTGGCGGCAAGTTGCAGGCCCGCTAGTAGCTCGTTGCGGTTGCTGGCTTTACTGATGCCCACAGATGAACCAAGGTTGGCTGGTTTTATGAAACAGGGGTAGCCAAGTGCCGCCTCCAGCCGGCTGAGCAGTTGGTTTGGCTGTTCAAGTTCCGCTGCCGCCACCGGTTGGTAAGCACCCTGGGGCAAACCGGCTGCTGCAAACGCGGCCTTCATGGCCAACTTATCCATGCCAACGGCAGATCCCAATACCCCAGAACCCACAAAGGGCACCTGCATCAAGCTAAATAAACCCTGGATGGTGCCGTCTTCCCCATTGGGGCCATGGAGCACCGGAAACCAACATTGCACCTCCAATGCCCCAGTCGGGAAGCCATGGAAGCCCTCCCTTTCAAGCTGATCATCGAGGGGGGCGGGAAGCTGGCTTTTTAATACGGCCTCGGCAACCTCTTCCCCCCACCAGCGGCCCTTTTGATCGATGTAAAAGCAGCGCACTTGATAGCGCTCCGGATTGCTGCCTTCGTTAAAACCCTGCTTCACGGTGCAGGCCGATCTAATCGAGATGGCGTGTTCCCCTGAGGCGCCACCAAATATCAAGCCCACCACTAATTTTGCTTTAGTTGGGCTGCTATCCACGGAACCGTTGCGGGGGCCTCAAGGTACCAGCGCCGCTTTTGCAATGGCGCTACCGCTGAGGGAAAACGGACGAACAGCTTCGATTTTTACAGCCACAGTGCTGCCAACTTGATGGCCCCTGGCTTCAAAAAAAGTAAGCCGATTGGTGCGGGTGCGTCCCATCAGTTGCTGGGGATTTTTAGGGTTGATGCCCTCCACTAAAACCTCCTCGCAACGGCCTAGGTAGCGCTCACCACTCTGGCGGGCTTTCTTTTCTACCAACGCATTTAATTCCTGCAGCCTTGCCACCTTCTCCGCTTCCGGCACTTGGTTTGGCCAGTTGGCCGCTGGGGTGTGGGGACGGGGGGAATAGGCAGCCGTATTAACTAAATCAAAGCCAATCTCATCAACCAGGGCCAAGGTATTGCGAAATTGAGCGTTGCTTTCACCTGGAAAGCCAACGATTGCATCGGCGCTGATGGCCGCATGGGGCATGCGGCTGCGGATCTGTTCAACGATGCGGCGATAGCGGCCAATGTTGTAACCGCGGGCCATGGCCTTAAGCAATTCATCATCACCACTTTGAAAAGGCACGTGAAAGTGTTCGCACACCTTGCTCAAATTGGCGCAGGCTTCAATCAGGCGTTCGGTGAAATAACGGGGATGGCTGGTGGCAAATCGAATCCGTTCAATCCCTTCCACATCATGGATGTGATGCAGAAGATCGGTGAGGGTGTGTTGACGTCGGCCTTCGGGGGTTATCCCAGGTAGATCGCGGCCGTAGGCATCAATGTTTTGACCAAGCAGGGTGATTTCCTTATATCCCTTTGCTGCTAATGATTCGATTTCAGTGCGAATCGCCGCAGGTAAACGCGATTGCTCCTGGCCCCGCACCGCTGGCACCACGCAGTAGGTGCAGCGTTCATTGCAGCCGTAGATCACATTTACCCAGGCGCAAAGTTCACTTTCCCGGCGGGCGGTGGTGATGTCTTCAAGGATGTGATTTTCATCGGTGGCAAGCACCTGCTGGCCATTACCAACCTGATTTAAGAGCGTTTCCAACCTGTTGGCGTGTTGGGGCCCCATTACTAGGTCGAGTTCGGGCACCCGCCGCAATAGGGCAGCCCCCTCCTGTTGGGCAACGCAACCGGCCACCACCAGGGTGAGATTTGGATTTTGGCGTTTGCGAATCGCTTGGCGGCCCAGGTAGCTGTAAACCTTTTGCTCTGCGTTATCGCGAATTGTGCAGGTGTTGTAGAGCACTAAATCAGCTTCAGCCTCTGCTACCCCTTGGCGATAGCCCATGGTTTCCAAAATGCCAGCCATTCGTTCTGAATCGGCTTTATTCATCTGGCACCCAAAGGTGGTAATCCAATAGGTGGGATCGGCCATGGGCTTAAGAGATGAGGTGATCAGCTAACTCCAGTGTTATCTAAAGCGGTTCCCATGGCAGGGTGAAACAAACGGGTATTTGTTTTTAACTCCATGGCTTGGCAGCTGAGCCGCTTTTCGCTCACTAAACGGGTGCCTCTCACCATCAGCAGGGGCACCACCGCAACAGTGGAGCATCTGCTGCTGGAGATCAGCCATGGGGGTTGCACGGGCCGCGGTGAAACCGGTGGATTTGATACCGGCAACCATTGCTATCAAACGGCAGCTCTGGAAAATGAACTGCTGCAATGGCTTCCCTGCCTTGGGGAGCAGGCTCCACCACCGCCCCAGCTATGGGGCTCCCTCTTAGCTCCCTTGAGCCCACCGGCCCGTTGCGCCGTGGATTTGGCTTTGCATGATTGGTGGGCTAAACAGCTGGGCTATCCCCTCTGGCAGCTCTGGGGCCTGGATTTAGGCAGTTGTAAAGCCACCAGCGTCACCCTGGGTATTGCACCAGTGGAACAGCTGCTGCAACGGCTTGAGCAGTGGCGCAGCCTTCTGCCTGCCTCGCGGCTGAAGCTCAAGCTCGGTAGCCCCGCTGGCATTGAAACGGATCAAGCCCTGGTGGAGGCTTTGCTGCCGGCCCTGGCTGGTGCGGAACTCCAGGTTGATGCCAATGGTGGTTGGAACCTGGAGCAAGCCAAATTGATGCTGCCCTGGTTGGCCGAGCGGGGGGTGGTGTTGGTGGAGCAGCCCCTCGCGGCCCGCAGCGGCGATGAAGCTGATTTTGCTGCCCTGCAGGGGCTCAGCTCCATGGCCCTTGTGGCTGATGAAAGCTGCTGGGGCACAGCTGATTTATTGCGCTTGGCCCCCCACGTGCAGGGGGTGAATTTGAAATTGCTTAAAACCGGCGGGCTAACCGAGGCTTTGCTGATGGCCCGCCTAGCCCAACGCCTTGGGGTGGGCTTGATGCTTGGCTGTTATTCAGATAGCAGCTTGCTGAATGGGGCAGCGGCCCATCTCTTGCCATTGGTGGAATGGCCAGACCTCGATTCCCATCTCAATCTCAGTGATGATCCTTTTGTTGCACCTCCGCGCCAGGGGGATGAGCTGCTGCCAAGCCAACTGCCAGGTTTAGGGGTGGAGAGATGTTGAACGCTGCTGCGCCGGTGGTTCTGCTTCAGCACGGCGGGCTAACCAACCTTTCCGGTAAAACCGGGCTGGCCTTTTTGCGTTACCGCCAGGGCCCGATCGTGGCGGTGCTTGATCCAAGCCAGGCAGGGGCGGATCTGCCATTGCTAACAGGTATTCCCCGTTCGGTGCCGATCGTTGCTTCCCTGGCGGAAGCGATGGTTTACGGGCCCCAGGTGGCGGTGGTGGGGCTTGCGCCCTCCGGCGGCCGCCTAGCGCCTGAAGTGCGTCAGAGCGTGGCGGAAGCCCTGGCAGCTGGCCTAAGCGTGGCCAGTGGTTTACACACCAAGCTCGCTGCTGATCCCGAGTTGGCGGCCCTAGTGCAGCCGGGTTGTTGGATTTGGGATCTACGCCAGGAGCCAGCCCAGCTGCAGGTGGCAGCTGCCCGGGCTGCGGCTTTGCCCTGCCGCCGGGTGTTGGCCCTTGGCAGCGACATGAGCGTGGGCAAGATGAGCACCGCTTTGGAATTAACAGCTGCTGCCCGCAGCCAAGGCCTTGATGCTCGGTTTGTGGCAACCGGCCAAGGGGGAATTTTGATTTCAGGTGCCGGCATTGCCCTAGATGCAGTGCGCATCGATTACGCCGCTGGGGCAGTGGAAGCGGCTTTATTGCAAACGGCGGAGGGGGCCGGCCCCGCTGCGATTGTTTTTGTGGAGGGTCAGGGTTCCTTTTGCCATCCGGGTTCAAGCGCCAGCTTGCCGCTTTTGCGGGGCAGCCAACCCACCGAACTCTTGCTGGTGCATCGAGCTGGCCAGCAGGCAATCCGAAATCTGCCAGACATTCCCCTGCCACCCTTGCCCCAATTGATCTCCACCTGTGAAGCCCTAGCTGCCTTGGCAACACCCCAGGCGGCAAAGCCACCACGGGTAAAGGCGATAGCCCTTAATACCGGCCACCTTGAGGGCGATGCAGCTGAGCTGGAAATCAAAAAAGCCAACCAACTAACCGGATTGCCCTGCGGCGATCCGGTTAGGGGAGATAGGGAACTGCTGTTAGCGGCCCTATTGAGTTGAAGGGCGAGCGAGGGGATTCGAACCCCCGTATGGCGGCACCACAAGCCGCTGCCTTAACCACTTGGCGACGCCCGCCGTGGAGTACAAAATCTACCAGTTAGGCAGAAACAACCCAGTGGCTGAAGCTCTAGCAAAACCTTTGGGGTTACTTGTTGTGGGGATTGGTGCCCTGTTGGTTATCACCAACCCAAGCCCTAAGGATTTCCGTGAATTTGCTGGCACGGAACTTGCAGAGCAAGCAGTGGCGGAATTTTGCCCGCCAGGCAAGCTTCCCCTGATGCTGCGTTTGGTGGTGCAGAACTGCCCTGAACTGATCCGCGCCCAACGGGAACCCCTAGGTGCCCTGGCAGATCAGTTCAGCCAACGGCTCAACTTCGGCCTGTTTAGCGTTTACACAACCCAGCTGGCTGGCGGGCAGCTGCTGCCCCAATTGGCCCTGCCTGGCTATGAACTGAAAACCCTTGCGGTGGCTGGTCAATTCCTGGTGTTAAAAGCAACCGAAAGCAATGCTCCTTGAAGCCGATAGGGCCGCATTAATCGAAGCCTGCAGCGGCCTTGAGCTGGTGGAGCAGGGCCCCCTATTGGAACGCCTCTCCCACGATCAATTTTGCTTCTCGCCCCTGCTACAGCCGCAGTTGCAACCCTGCTTAGCCGATTTAGTTGTGCGGGTGAAGCAGCCCCATGAGGTGTTGCAGGTGGCTGCTGCTTGTTATCGCCTGGGCATTCCCCTCACACCTCGGGGAGCCGGTAGTGGCAACTACGGCCAATGCGTGCCCCTCCAGGGGGGTGTGGTGCTCGACACCTCTGGCCTGGAGCAAGTGCGTAGTTTCAACAGCAGCACTGGGTTGTTAACGGCAGAACCGGGCTGCAAGTTGTTGGAATTGGATCAATGGTTGCAACCCCAAGGTTGGGCCCTGCGCTTGGCACCTAGTACCTGGCGCACCGCCACCTTGGGTGGTTTTATCGCCGGTGGCTCCAGCGGTGTTGGCAGTTTGCGCTGGGGGTTATTGCGGGATCCAGGCAATTTGTTGGGGCTTGAGGTGGTAACCGTTGAGGCGGAACCACGCCTTTTGCAGCTGGGGCCAGCCCAAGCCCAGGCCTTAAACCATGCCTATGGCAGCAACGGCATCTTCACTGCCATCACTGTGCCCACGGCCCCATGGCAAAACTGGCAGGAGCTGGTTTTGGAATTGCCTGATCGCCCCAAGGCCTTGGCGCTAGCAGCGCAATTAGGTGTTGCTGCCCTTGAAATAGATGCCCTTTGCTACCTGGAGCAGCGCCTGGCGCAGCAGCTGCCCGATCTGCCTGAGCTAGCAACTGCCAGGGGTGATCGTTTGCTTCTTTTGGCAAGCCCTTGCTCGATCCCAGTGATCGAACAACTCACGGCCCAAGCCGGCGGCTGCCTTGTTTGGCAACGGCCCCAATGGCCGCCCAAGGGATTGCTATTGCGGGAGCTCTGCTGGAACCACACCACCCTGCAGATGCGTTCCTTGGATCCCAGCTTCACCTATCAGCTTGTGTTGCTACCGGAGCCGGAGTTGGCCTTTATCGATGCCATCGATGGCCATTGGCCCGGTTGGCTCCATTGGCACCTGGAGCGGGTGCGCCAAGGCGGTAAGCAGCGTTGGGTGGGGCTGCCGGTTTTCCCTTGGCGGGGAGAAGAGCAGTTCATTGCCCTTAATCAGGCAATGGCAGCAGCCGGTGGTTTGGTTTTCAATGCCCATGCCATCACGGTGGAAGCGGGTGGCCTAGGGGTGGTTGATGGCGATCAGGTGGCAGCAAAATTTGCCAATGATCCAAAAGGCTTGCTTAATCCAGGTAAATTAAAGGGCTATATGGAGGCAATGGCTAGGGCTTAGAAAGAGATATAAAATGTTATTTTAGGGGCAATTTAAGCTGTTGCGGGTTGTGATCCCGCTTGTGGGATTGCTACCGCTTGCCCTGCGGCATAGATTTTTTAAATCTTCCCGATCAAGTAAAGCATCACTAAAATCGGCCCCTTCAATTTCAGCATTAGCAAAGCTGCTGCCGCTGGCAATTGCATTGGTTAAAATACTATTTTTTAAATTTGAGCCACTAAAATCAGCCCTATCCATAAGGGCATCGCTAAGGTTTGCCCCTTCAAAATTTGCACCAGCAAAAGAGCCCTGGGTGAAGATCGCCCCCTGGAGCTGGGCGCCGGAAAAATTAGCACCGCGGGCTAGGGTTCCGGCAAAAGAGCTGCCTTCAAGCTTTTGATTTTCAAAATCGCCGTTGCTCTGATTTGTGAGGGTGTAATCGGTTTTTTCTAAATAACTAGAAACGGCCAGGGCGGTATTGGCGCTGTTTGAAAAGTTGATTAGTGATAAAACAAAGGCCAGCGAAAATACGGTAATTATATTTCGCAGCACAAGCAAATTCTGCCTAATATTAAACATTTTAAAGTGCATGCTACTGGCCATGTTACTGGCGCTGCTCGGAGGTAGAAATCAGCTTACATGATTTAATTGCTGGATTAATTTATGTTTTTATTTTAAATATTCCCCCAGGGTGGCGATCAGGTATAGCGATCCTGCAATAACAGGTGTTGCGCCTGGCTTTAGCAATTGCTCTAAGCCCTCCAGGGGGCTGTTTGCCTGCTGAATTTGTTCACTTCGATGGGGCAGGGCTGCTATCAAATCGGCGGCACTCCAGCTGGGGTGGTTTGGTAGGGCAAGGATCCAGGCCTGATCTCCCTTAGCCAACAGGGTTTCCACAATCGCAGCACCCTCCTTATGGCGTTGAATTCCCAGCAGCCAGCGGCGCGGTTGAGCTGATAACTCCTGGCGTAGGGCAAGGGCTGCCGGCGGGTTGTGGGCACCATCAAGCAATATTTTGCGGCCGCGCCACTCCAGTTGCTGCAGGCGGCCGGGCCAGCGGGCCGTGCTTAAACCTTTAGCCATGGCGCCATCGCTGATCAACCAGCCCTTTTCCTTAAGTGCCCTTGCCATGCCAAGGGCTACGGCGGCGTTCGTGCGCTGCCAGTGCCCAGCTAGGGCCAGTGGTTGTTCGCTGCTGAGGGGTTCCACCCAGCGCAGCTGGGTGTTGCAGGCGGCTGCTTGCTCCTCCAGCACCCTTGCCACTGCCTCTGGTTGGGGGCCGCTGATGGCAATGGCCCCGGGGGAGAAAACACCTGCTTTTTCCCTGGCGATTGCCGCCAGGCTGTTGCCCAAGTGTTCGCAATGGTCGAGGCCGATGCTTGCTATGCCCAGCACGGAACGGTTGTTGTGGGTGGTAGTGGCATCCAGCCTTCCGCCAAGGCCCACCTCCAGCACCGCCAATTTGATTGCTGCGCTGGCGCAGTGGCTAAAAGCTGCCCCTGTTATCAGTTCAAAGGGGGTTAGCTGATGTTTAGCGGCCAGGCCCTGCCAGTTTTGTAAGGCTTGCCTTAATTCCCCGGGGCTAATCAGTTCACCAGCCACTTCCAAGCGTTCGCACCAGCTCACCAGGTGAGGGGAGCGGTAGATGGCGGTGCGAATTTCTGCCGCCTGCAGCATTGCGCCAAGCATGGTGCAAATCGAACCTTTGCCATTGGTGCCGGCCACCTGCACGGCAGGGAAGCAGAGCTGTGGTTGGCCTGCCTCCCCTAGGGCAGCCAGCAGCCGGCCAAGGCCAAGCTGGATGCCCCGGCGGGCAAAGGGTTCAAGTAGATCGGAAAGATCAACCGGCTCGGGTAGCTGCAAATCCTTCAGAGCTTGGCCAGGGCTCGATCAAGGCGATGAAGGGCCTGGTTTAACTCCCGGCGGCTGATCACTAAAGGCGGCACAAAACGCACCACTTGGGCACCGGCGGGCACCAATAGCAAACCTTCAGCCATTGCTGCTATTACCAGTTCTGCTGCGGTTATCGCCCCATCCCGCAGCAATAAGCCTTGAATTAACCCCCAGCCCCTTTCGCCGCTTAATAGCTGGGGCCACTTAGCCACCCTTTGGCTGAGGCCATCCCGCAGCTGTTCGCCGCGTTGCTGCACATTAAAAAGCAATTGACGGCGATCCAGTTCCTTTGCAACGGTTAAGGCGGCCCTGCAGGCAAAGGGGTTGCCACCAAAGGTGCTGGCATGGTCGCCCGGTTCAAATACGGCGCAGTGGTTTTTAACGGCCAAAGCACCGATGGGAATACCACCCCCTAAACCCTTGGCAATGGTGAAAGCATCCGGTTCGATGCCCAGCTGTTCATAGCCCCAGAGGCTGCCGCTGCGCCCCATCCCCACTTGCACCTCATCAGAGATAAGTAGCAGTTGATGTTGGCTGCATAGCTGCCGCAGTTCTTTGAAAAAGGCTGGATTGCCAGGCACCACGCCCCCTTCTCCCTGGAGGGGTTCAATCAAAACTGCAACAGCCCGATCGCAATGCTGTTGAAGGCTGCTTTTAAAACTATCGATGTCGTTGTAGGTGAAATAGGCAAAGCCATCGGGTAGGGGCTCAAAGCCGCGGTGATATTTGTCTTGGCCGGTGGCGGTAACGGCAGCGAGGGTGCGGCCATGGAAACTGGCCCTTGCACTCAGCACTAAGGGGCGCTCAATTTGTTTTTTGCTGTGGCCGTATTTACGGGCCAATTTGATCGCTGCTTCATTCGCTTCCGCGCCTGAGTTGCAGAAAAAAAGCTGATCGGCGCAGCTGTGCTCCTGCAACCAGGTTGCTAGTTCCTCTTGTTCAGGAATTTCATAAAGGTTGGAAACATGCTGCAATTTGCTCAATTGCCTGGTTAGGGCTTGGCGCAGGCGCGGATTGCTGTGGCCAAGGCTGCAGGTGGCGATCCCGGCAACGCAATCCAAATACCACTTGCCATCACTGGCTTTTAGCCATACGCCCCTACCTTTTTCAATTTTTAAGGGGTAACGGCCATAGGTGGCCATCACAGCGGTAGATTTAGGGCTTGGGGGCATGGCGGAATTGGTAGACGCAGCGCACTCAAAATGCGCCGGCTTCGGCTTTGTCGGTTCGAGTCCGACTGCCCCCATCAAGCGTAGGTTCGCTTAATCGAGGCACCTACTGCATTTAGCTTGCCTTCTAGGTTGTCGTAGCCGCGATCCAGGTGTTGTAAACCCTGCACTGATGTGGTGCCATCTGCAGCTAAACCAGCGAGCACCATCGCAGCAGCTGCCCTTAGATCGCTGCCGGTAACAGGGGCGCCGCTAAGCCGAGCCACACCTTCCACAAAGGCGGTGTTGCCTTGGGTGCGGATATCAGCTCCCATCCTTTGCAGATCCCCCACATGTTGGAGGCGGTTTTCAAAAATCGCTTCAGTGATCACACTGGAGCCCTCGGCAGTGGCCAGCAAGCTCATAAATGGAGCCTGCAAATCGGTAGGGAACCCTGGAAATGGTTGGGTGCGCAGATCAACGGCATTAATGCGATCTGCCTTGATAGTTATGCCGATGCCATCGTTATTAAGTTGGCAACCACATTCCTCAAGCTTGCTGATAACAGCCCCTAAATGCTCTGGAATTACCGGTGTTACCCGCAAACAGGAGCGGGTGATCGCACCAGCAAGCAAGAGGGTGCCCGCCTCAATGCGATCTGGAATAACCATGTAGTTGGCACCATGGAGTTTCTCCATGCCCACGATCGTGATGGTGGGTGTGCCAGCGCCACGAACCCTGCCACCCATGGCGATGATCAAGCCAGCTAAATCAATTACTTCTGGTTCCTGGGCGGCATTTTCAATCACCGTTTCGCCATCCGCCAAGGCGGCGGCCATCATTAATGTTTCGGTGGCGCCAACGCTGGGGCAATCGAGGTAGATGCGTCCACCAGTTAGGCGGTGGCCGCGGCCAGGCACCACCGCAGACACAACACCATGTTCAATCGTTACCTGGGCGCCTAGGGCCTTTAAACCTTTTACGTGCTCCACCACCGGGCGGGCGCCAATTTTGCAACCCCCAGGCAATGGCACCCGCGCTACCCCGAGGCGGGCAAGCAGGGGGCCGATGCAAAAAAAGCTGGCCCTAAGGCTGTTTACAAGTTCGTAGGGCGGCGAAATATGGCTGAGGTGATTTGCTTGCAGTTCAACCCAATCGGAGCCGCGCTCGATTTGAACGCCGAGGGCGGCAAGAATATCGGCCATGCCACCGATATCAGAAAGGGCTGGCATATTGCGCAGCCGCAAGCTGTTTTCGGTTAGTAAACTGGCGGCCATTAAAACGAGGGCCGAGTTTTTTGCGCCGCTAACCCTCACTTCGCCTTCCAGTTTTTTGCCGCCGCGAATCTCTAATTGGGGAACAAGAAGCTGCTGAGACGGTATGAGGGTTGCTGTCATGGAGGCTGCCGTCTGCGCACCACATAATGACAATCAAGTTTGAGACCGTCTAGACGGCCGGCCACCGAACTGTCTTGGTTGTTAATGGTTGGGGCGGTTTGGTTGTGGGTTATGGTTTGGGGCTGCCGTGTTTTACGGCAACGCCAGCGGATGTGGCGGAATTGGTAGACGCGCTAGTTTCAGGTACTAGTGGCAGCAATGTCGTGGGAGTTCAAGTCTCCCCATCCGCATTTCTTTCTTTAATTGCTAGCTAGAACTGTGGATTGTTGCCATCCTTTATGGGTGTGATATCTCAGATGCGGTGATCGTTCTCAAAATCAGCAATGCATCGGATTTGGTTGCTTCAAAGGTTGGCAGGTTTTTAGAAATGCTCACCCCCGATGGCCTTGATGAAGCCAAGGTGGAGGAGGAGGTAATCAAAAAGCTTGTTGAAAACCTGCGGGCAGAGGGCATTCGTGGTTCGGTGGCATCTGTAAAAGGGCTAGACCTCTCAAGCGATGGCCTAAAGCTGAAAACAGACCTACATATGCGTCGTTTTGAGGAGATATAAATCCTGGCCACTGAAATAATTACAAGTAGGCGCAATCCACTTGTTGCCAAGTTGCGGGCTCTGCATCAAGCCAAGGGCAGGAGGGAGCAGGGCCTAATCCTGTTAGAGGGCACCCATCTGCTGCAGGAATGTGGGCGGCTGCAATTAAAACTGCAGCTGATCTGTGCCACCACAGCCTGGAGCCAGCGCCATCCCGATTTATTGCAATTAGCCCCTTGCCAACCGGTTAGCCCTGAGGTGTTGGCGGCCATGGCCAGCACCGAAAGCCCCGATGGGGTGGTGGCTTTATTAGCTGCGCCCAGGGATGAAACCGAGCTGGCTGAGCTGGATTTAGCGCCTAGGCCCCTCCTGCTTGGCCTTGATCGGGTGCAGGATCCAGGCAACATGGGAACGATTTTGCGCACTGCCCTTGCGGCAGGCGTTGATCAGGTTTGGTTGGGCGCTGGCGCCGATCCATGGCAACCAAAGGTTTTACGCGCCTCTGCTGGTGCTTCATTGCAATTAGCAATGCGCCGCTACCCAAATTTGGAAGCTGGCCTTGCCCTTGCTTTGAACTCCGGGCTGCAGGTTCTAGCGGCGGTGCAGCAGGGCGGAAAGCCCTATTGGGCTGTGGATTGGCAATTGCCGAGTTTGTTGTTGCTTGGCAATGAGGGCAGTGGCCTAGCTGCCAACCTTTTGGAGGGCGTTCAATTGGTAACCATTCCCCATGGCAATCGGGTGGAATCTTTAAATGTGGCAGTGGCGGCAGGCTTGCTTTTGATGGAGCGGAACAGGCAAAAACTAATGGCGGGCCATGGCAGGGGAGAATCATCCATAGCTGAGCCACACCCTTGACCGCTGCAAAGGGATCCCCAAACAATTTCGATTACGACTTGATCGTGATTGGCGCTGGATATGGCGGCTTTGATGCCGCAAAACATGCTGCCGACCATGGCTTGCGCACGGCAATTATTGAAAAAGGCGACATGGGTGGCACCTGCGTTAACCGCGGCTGTGTGCCTTCTAAGGCGCTGTTAGCTGCCAGTGGCAAGGTGCGAGAACTTAGTGATGCTGGCCACCTAGCCCAATTTGGGATCAAAACAAGCGGCCATAGTTTTGATCGCCAGGCCATTGCAAACCATGCCAATCAATTAGTGGCAAATATCCGCGAAAATCTCACCAAAACCCTTGAGCGAGCTGGGGTATCAATCCTCAGGGGTGAAGGGCGGATGCAGGGAAGCCAGCAGGTGGCATTGCGCCAACTGGATGGCATCGAAAGGTTGCTCACGGCAAAAGATGTGGTGCTTGCCAGTGGTTCAGACCCCTTCGTGCCCCCGGGTATTACAACCGATGGCTCAACGGTATTTACAAGTGACGATGCAATCAAATTAGAAAGCTTGCCCCCTTGGCTTGCAATTATCGGCAGTGGATATATCGGCCTTGAATTTGCTGATGTGTATACAGCGCTTGGTTGTGAAGTAACGATGATTGAAGCCTTAGATCGAGTGATGCCTACATTTGATCCAGATATTGCAAAACTAGCAGCCCGCAAACTAATTGACGGCCGCGATATTGAAACAAAGGTTGGTGTTTTTGCTAGTAAGGTTATCCCCGGCAATCCGGTGCGGATTGAATTGATTGATGCCAATAGCAAGGAATTAGTTGAGGTGTTGGAAGTTGATGCGGTGCTGGTGGCCACCGGCCGCGTTCCAACCAGTAAAGATCTAAATCTTGCTGCCGTTGGTGTAGAAACCAACCGTGGTTTCATACCCGTTGATGATCAGATGCGGGTGCTGGCAAATGCTGAGCCGGTACCCCACCTATGGGCCGTTGGTGATGTAACAGGAAAGATGATGCTTGCCCACACGGCTGCAGCCCAGGGGGCTGTTGCTGTAGATAATATCTTGGGCCATCAACGCCAGATTGATTACCGCTCAATTCCAGCTGCTACCTTCACCCATCCGGAGATCAGTTCCGTTGGTTTAAGTGAAGTTGAGGCTAAGGCATTAGCAGTGGAGGCTGGTTTTGAATTGGGCACGGTGCGCAGTTATTTCAAGGCTAATTCCAAGGCATTAGCGGAATTAGAAAGTGATGGGATCATGAAGTTGTTATTTAATAAGGGCACGGGTGAAGTGCTCGGTGCCCATATCTATGGCCTCCATGCCGCTGATTTGATTCAGGAGGTTGCAAATGCAGTAGCCAGGCGTTTAAGTGTGAAGCAATTAGCTAATGAAGTTCATACCCATCCAACCCTTAGTGAAGTGGTAGAAGTTGCCTATAAACAGGCGGCTATGGCAGTGGCAGGTTGAGTTATGCAGATTCGCCGTAAACCACCAAGCCCCAAGGTGCGGGTTTCATATCTTGAATATGGTGTGCCCCTGCCAGATGAAAAGCCCCAACACATTCTTGAGGAGATCGTGTGGGCTAAAGATCGTGAAATTACTATCGCAAGGGAGCGAGTGCCACTTGCAAAGCTGAAGGAGCAGGTTGCTTTATTGCCAGCACCTTTAGATTTTGTGGCGGCTCTAAAAGCAGCCTGCCTTAAGCCCGCAGTGATTGCTGAAATTAAAAAGGCCAGCCCCAGTAAAGGTGTAATCCGGGAAAATTTTAATCCGGTTGCAATCGCAAAAGAATATGCAAGTGCAGGTGCCAGCTGCATCTCAGTTTTAACTGATAAACAATTCTTCCAGGGTGGTTTTGATGTGCTTGTGCAGGTGCGCGAAGTTGTGAACCTGCCGCTGCTATGCAAAGAATTCATTCTTTCCCCCTATCAGCTTTATCAAGCGCGAGCAGCCGGTGCTGATGCAGTGCTGCTGATTGCAGCAATCCTGAGCGATCAAGATTTGGCTTATTTGCTAAAAGCAGCCAAGACGCTACAGCTGGCGGTGTTGCTTGAGGTGCATAACGCTGAGGAACTCGAGCGAGCACTTGCCCTTGATGGGGTGCAACTTATTGGCATTAATAATCGCGATCTGGCTAGTTTTCACACTGATCTAGCCACCACTGAACAACTCACCGCAATTTATGGTTCGCAAATCCGTGCTAAGGGTTGCCTGCTTGTGAGTGAATCCGGTTTATTCAGCCGTGATGATCTTGATCGCGTTCAAACTGCTGGTGCTGATGCTGTTTTGGTAGGTGAAGCGTTGATGCGAGAAGAGCACATAGCGGATGCTTTGCAAGCTTTGATCCATGGCCGTTAGATCTAATTAATTACGTGATTTAGATAGCCAAATTCTCCAGTTGCAGCCGAGTTATATATTAGTAGAAAGCGCAAAAAAACAAGCAATGATTGCATTTATAGGTTGCTATTTTTTAATTAGGATTGCCTTTGAGAAATCTAGTAGTTACTGATATGCCCATTTTGGCAATCTGTATTAATGCTTTCTGGCGATTATTCACTCCCAAGCGTGTAAGAAGCTGACCGCTATAGGTTTGAACACTTCGCACGGAAAGATTTAGCTGTTCGGCCACTTCGCGATTGCTAAGTCCTAAAACATAGGCCTCCAAAAGCTGCTGTTCCCGCAGGCTCAATACAATACGGGTGGAAGCTGATTGATCAATGGGCTGGGAGATTTGATTAAGATAATTTTCAACCGAAGGGCTGCGGTATGTGATGCCGGCAGCCATAGCCATTAAACCTTGTACTAAAGGATTATTCGGCAAGAAAATGTCTGCGTCTGCTACAATTTCATCAGGGTCAATTTTTGTGTAATCTTCTAACACATTTAAGCTATCAATTAAAATGCACGACCTTGTGGTGGGACATGAATGAGTGATGTGTTGAACTAATTCTGCAAATTCAAGCTGCTCGCCTCTCTCATGGATAAAAACAAATCCAGGTTTAACTTCGGCTAGCAAATCAATGGCTTGGGCAGACGATTTTGCGACACCACGAAAATCTTTAGTTGCTTTAACCGCCTTATATGCTGCGGCAAACTCCAAATTGCTTTTGCCAACATGAATGAATGAGGGATCAAATTCCCTTGAGAGGCAGGCAAGCAAAAACCTGGCTTCGCCAATGATAAATAGTTTTTTAAAATCCTCCAATTGAACCCTTGCCCCGTTGTTATCTTCAGAAACTAAGGAGGGTTGCTTTCGATTCATAACAGCCGGGCATCACTTCATGCAAGCCTGCCCACGTTAGGGTATTTACGAAATGGCAGCTATGAAAAAACCCCGCCTTGGCGGGGTTTTCAGGGTTACTTGGAGCGGAACAGGTTTGAGCTCTGGTAATTAAACCTTGCGTGAATAGAATTCCACCACAAGTAGTTCGTTGATTTCAAGGGCTACCCATTCCCTTTCACATCTACCAGTTACCTTGGCCACCATTTTGGTTTTTTCAAATTCCAGATGAGGTGGAATATTGGCAAGGCCAGGGAAAGCAAGGTTGGTTTCTGCCAGCTGTTTGCTGGGTTTTGTTTCACGCACTGCCACCACATCACCGGCCCGGCATTGATAACTGGGAATATCAACCACCCGTCCATTAACGGTTATGTGGCCGTGGTTCACCAATTGGCGGGCACCGGGGATTGTGGGCCCAAGGCCAAGGCGGAAACAAACATTGTCGAGGCGACCTTCCAGCAGCTTGAGAAGATTGGTACCCGTTGAACCCTCTTGGGCCCGGGCCTTCTTCACGTAGCGAACGAGCTGCCGTTCGGAAATGCCGTAGTTGAAGCGCAGCTTTTGCTTTTCTTCTAGGCGGATGGCGTATTCGGAGCGCTTGCGACGGGCTTGGCCGTGCTGACCTGGTGGATAAGCCCGCTTAGCAGACTTACGGGTGAGACCGGGAAGGTCCCCCAAGCGCCGCGTCACCCTTAATCGAGCACCGCGGTAACGAGACATAAATGAAAAAACCGTCAGGATGGAAATTGACCAACCATTGCCTCACCTAAGTGTGCAAGGAAACAGCTAACCAATCCAATAGCTTAGCCCCAAGCCGGAACCCCATCAGTTGGTTGCTCCTGGCATTAATCAGCTTCTATCAAAGGCTGATCTCCCCCCTGCTCGGCCCACCCCGCTGTCGTTTTGTGCCCAGTTGCAGTGGCTATGCCCGAGAAGCGATCGAACGCCATGGCCCCTGGCGTGGTTGTTGGCTCAGTTTGCGCCGCTTTTTGCGCTGTCATCCCTTCAGTGCCGGTGGTTTTGATCCGGTGCCGGAATGAAATTGCTGTTATTCACCCGTCAAGGCTGTTGCCTTTGCGTTGGCCTAGAAGAACGCCTGCGGGAATTGGCCAATCCGCCTGAGTTGGAGCTGCTTGATGTGGATTCCAATCCCAATCTTCAAGCCAAATATGGTTTGGAAGTGCCGCTTTTAAGCCACAACGGCGAGTTGCTGGCCAGGGTGCCCCCCAGGTTGCAGGGGGATCGCTTAGCCCAATGGCTGCAAAAACAAATAGCAAGCCAAGAATTAGCCTAAAACCACTAAAAGTTTTTGTTCCCTAGCCATGGCTGAGGCCCCCCCCCTAGGCAGGTTGCACCAGCTGTTGAGAGATGCCGGCCTCAGTGTGCCCGCCCTATTACCTAACCCCTTGATTTGCGATGTAACTTGCGATTCCCGCCGGGTGGGCGCTGGCACCTTATTTATTGGTTTACCCGGCGCCAAAGTTGATGGCGGCAGTTTTTGGCGGGCGGCATTGCAATCAGGTGCCACCGCCACTGTTATTGGCCCTGCCGCAGCCCAGGCTGATCCCCCTGCCCCCGGTGATCCCGTTTTAGTGGTGGCAGATCCGGTGGCTGAGGTGGCGGGCAGGATCGCTGCCGCTTTCTGGGCTGAGCCCAGCAGCCACCTGCATTTGATTGGTGTAACTGGCACCAATGGCAAAACCACCACCACCTTTTTGATCGAACACCTGGCCGCTAAAGCTGGTTTGAGCACTGCCTTGTTTGGCACCTTGGCCAACCGCTGGCCCGGTTGCAATATCACCGCCACCCACACCACACCATTCGCTGATCAGTTGCAGGCCCAGTTGGCAGCAGCTCTAGCCACTGGTGTTCAGCTAGCTGCCATGGAGGTGAGTTCCCATGCCTTGCATCAGCAGCGCGTAGCCGGTTGCAACTTTAGCGGCGCTGTGTTCACAAACCTCAGCCAGGATCATCTTGATTACCACCCATCCCTAGAGGCCTATTACGAAGCCAAGGCAATGCTATTTGAACCTATTTACCTAAAAGGTATGGCGGTAATTAATAGCGATGATCCCCATGGCAAACGCCTGGCAGCACATTTAGCCGCCAAATGTTGGCGTAGTTCCTTGCTGGATCCCACCGCTGAATTATTTATGGACGCTTTGCAATTCAGCGCAGCTGGTGTTGCAGGTGTGATCCATAGCCCTAAAGGTGCCGCCGCTTTTCAATCACCGTTGGTGGGCCGTTTCAATCTGATGAACCTGCTGCAGGCGGTTGGTGTGTTGCTGCAGCAGGGGGTTGAATTGGAATTACTGCTCCAGGGTTTGCACAGTTTTCAGGGGGTACCTGGCCGGATGGAACGGGTGCCCCATGGCCCCGGCCAGCCTGCTGTTTTGGTTGATTACGCCCACACACCAGATGGTTTGGCAAATGCTTTAGGTGCATGTAAACCTTTTGCGCAAGGCCGTTTGATTTGTTTATTTGGTTGCGGCGGTGATCGCGACCGTGGCAAACGCCCCTTAATGGGTGAAATCGCAGCTCGCCTTGCTGATCAAGTGGTACTCACCTCCGATAATCCCCGTACGGAAGATCCCCAGCAAATACTCAACGACGTGTTGGCGGGCATGCCAGCTGGCAGCAACATGATTGTGGAACCTGATCGTGGCTTAGCAATACAAAAGGCGATCGCCCTTGGTGGCTCTGGTGATTTAGTGCTAATTGCCGGCAAGGGCCATGAGGATTATCAAATTATCGGCACTGAAAAAAGTCATTTCAGCGACAGGGAAGAAGCCGCCCGGTTTCTTGCTCAGCAAGCTATTAATTAATTAGCAGTTTCAATTTCTCTAGCATCACTTTCATCCACCAATGCATCCGCCACGTATTCAATCAGCCGTAGAAGTGCCTGCTTGTTACCGGAGCGGGTTTCTGCAAACATTTCTTGGATGTGGCTAGTGGGCAATCCGGTTTCAAACAAGATCCGCACTACACGGAAATTGGCATCTGGTCGCTCGGGGCTCAAAGCCGCAACAACCATCTCCTCGCCAAGGGCAAATGCATTAAATAAGAGCACCTCTGGATCATCACTCGGCTCTACCACCGAGAGCGGGTGCAGAAAACTGGCCTGCGCCTCGTACAACATGGGAGTTCCCCCAAGTGGCGCAACCTTAGGACCTCATCCGCCTTTGCTGATGTTCGCTAGGTGCTCTAGCAACAGATCGATTTCAGCCTCCGTGCTGGTGATATGGGTGCAGGCCCTCAGGCAGGCAGGATCATCCAGGCTGCGTAAATGCAGGCCGGCATCAGCTAGGTAGTTCACCAGCTCCGCTGGCTTTTGGTTGTGCATTCGAAAGCTCACCAGGCCGCTTTGGGGTGGCCCCGCCTCCAGCAACGGCTCCACTCCCTCAATGGTGGTTAAGCCGTGCCAGAGCCTGCTGCTCAGCCCGCAGATGCGGCCATGGCGCTGGCCTGCATCACCGCAGTTTTCTAGTAGTTGCAGAGATCTCCGCAGGCCAGCCCCGAGGGGAACACAGCTTGTGGCCACTTCAAAACGTCTGCCATCTTTATGCCAGCTGCTGCTGCCTTCGCTTTCATTGCTCAGGCTGCGCCAACCGATCAGCGTGGGGTTTGCTTCTGCTAAAACCCGCTCTGAAAGCACCACTGCCCCTAACCCTTCAGGCCCGCAACACCATTTGTGGCCTGTAAACGCGTAGATATCAGCTTGGGCCGCCGCATCACCCAGCTCAAGGCTGCCCACCGATTGGGCGGCATCAACCAACAACCAAGGCTGGTTTTGCTTTGCTTGCAGTTGTTGCGCTACCGCCGCAATTGGCATCACAACACCCGTATTCCAGAGCAGATGGGATAACACCACCAAGCGGGTGCGGGCTTGCAATCCTTGGTTCAGCGCCTCCAGCAGCTCCCTATCGCTGCGCACCTGTTGCACAGGAAAAAAATCAATGGCCAAACCCTGGCGCCTAGCAAGTTCACGGCAGGCAGCCACCACCCCGGGGTGTTCTGCGTTGCTAATTAGGAGGCGATCACCAGCTGCAAAGGGCAGGCCCCATAGGGGTAAAACGCAGCCGCTGCTCACATTTTCCGTGAGTGTTATCCGCTGGGGTGGCACCCCACATAATTGGCTCAGGGCCTTGCGTAAGGCGGAAAGTTCAAGGTTTAACCAGGGCCACACATCACGGCCAAAGGGACCAAGTTGCTGCAATTTTTGCCAGCAGGCCACCATGGCAGCCAAGGAGTCATTTGGTAATGGGCCTTGGCCGCCGTAATTGAAATAATGCTTGCCCGTGAGGGCAGGCATTTGCTGCCGCAGGGTGAGGCTCAATGCTTCAGAGCACCTGACCCACAGCTACTGCAGCAACTGCAGAAAACAATGTGATACCGAGGGCTGTGATCGGTGATTGACCTTGGGCTACGGCCAAGGTGGTGATCACGCCAGCACCAAGGGCAGCAACGGCCAATTGATTGGTGAGTTCAGCGCGGTTTGGGGGAAGATTCAGCTTCATCGCAGCCTGCCGGTGGTGTTAATAAAAAGACCGTAGGCAGAAGTGCCAGGGAACACTTGACAAAAGCTTTGCTTCTTTACTCTCCGCAATGTAAATACATCTGAATTTATATATTTGCGCCCTAGCAAGCGGGCCTTGCTCTGCCTTCTCTTGCCCATTGCTGCAGCCGCTCCAGCGGTTCTCGAGCAGTGCGGCTTAGGGGCACCAGATCGGCGGCAGCGGCGATCAGATCCGCTTCGCCAAATTCGCGCCCTTCACTAAAGGCCACCAACATTGCCTCAAGAACCACCTGCTCCAATTCGGCACCTGAGAAGCCAGCGCAGCGATCCACGAGCGTGTCGAGTGGGATCAGGTGTTGGGGCCGGCGTCTGCGCAGGTGCAGGTTGAGGATTTGACGCCTTTCCTCGGCTTCAGGCAGGTTTAAAACAAACAGCTCATCGAAACGGCCCTTTCGCAACAGTTCCGGCGGCAATTTATCGATTGCATTTGCAGTTGCCACAACGAAAACGGGGCTGCTTTTTTCTGCCATCCAAGTGAGCAGCGTTGCCAATACCCTTTGGCTTGTGCCGCCATCACTGCGGCCATCCAAACTAAAACCTTTATCGATTTCATCGATCCAAAGGATGCAAGGGGCCATGGCCTCCGCCGTACGGATCATGTCGCGGCTGCGGGCTTCACTGGCTCCCACCAGGCCGGCAAATAGGCGCCCTAAATCAAGGCGCAGCAGCGGCATTCCCCAACTGTGGGCAATTGCTTTTGCCGTTAACGACTTACCAGTGCCTTGGGGACCCACCAGCAGCACCCCCCTGGGATTGGGCAGCCCATAGCTCTGTGCTTCTGCTGTGAAAGCAAGCCGGCGCCTTTCCAGCCAAAGTTTTAATTGATCTAAACCACCAATTTCACTGGGATCAGCATCGGCGGGGCAGTATTCGAGTAGATCGCTGCGGGCTAGGGCGAGTCTTTTTTCCTCCAACACATCGCTTAGGTCGGCGGCATCTAGTCGGCCGTGGCGGGCTAAAGCCCTAGCCGCCAATTGCCTAATCCTTTGCTCCGGCAGGCCCCTACAGCTGCGCACCAGTAGTTCCAGGGCTTGGGGCTCCAGGGGGCTGCCAGCTGCGATGCCAATGCCGCCAAGGAGGGCACGAATTTCAGTTGCATCCGGCAATGGCAATTCCAACACCGTTACGGTGGATTCCAATTCCCGCGGCAATTGCAGATCCGGAGCGGCGATTACCAAGGTGCGCGGTTGTTGGCATAGCTCCACCGCCAGGTTGCGCAGGCGCCTGCAGATGGCGCTGTCGTCTACGAAGCGATGGAAATCAAGCAGCAGCAACAGGCCTGGGTTACCTGATGGCAATAGATCAAGGCTGTCTAGGGCCGCTAGCGGTTGGCGGGCGGCGGCACCAGCGTGGTTTGGTAAACCCTGCAAACCAGCAACAAAATCCCAACGCAGCAATGGCCGTTGCTCCAAACCTTGGGCCACCTGTTGCAGTAAACGCACCAGGCGTTCCTCCTCCTGCTGGCGTATCCACAGGATTGGCGTGCGGCTGCGGATCAATAGATCAAGTTGAGCGATCCAGGCGGCGCTCATGGTTTTTCGCTTAACTCCCCTAAAGCCGCCCAGCGGGGGTCAACGGCCTTTGGTTCATGGTTGATTTGGTTAACCATGATGCCGCTGCAGTTGAAATCACAAAGGCGCTTAAGCGGTAATTGCAGGCTTAGCTGTTCAAATAACCATTGATCGCCATCAAAACTGGCTTCTGGATCAAGGCTTTCCACGGCACCATCCAATTCAGCATTCAAGCCGCTATCTAAATTTGAGCCAACCGCAATTAATTCCTCGGCGTGGGCCTTAAGCCGATAACTAAAAGTTTTTAAGCAGCGATCACAACAGAGTTCCACCAAGGTGGAGCCAGAGCCACTCACCTGCAGTTCAGAACCACTCAATTGCGCTTGCACCCAGCCTTTAACCGGTTCAAGGCTATCGAGCTGGCTAAGGGGGTAATCGATTTGCCAGCGTTTTGCCACCCCTAGCAAACGCAGTTCCCGTAATGGGATCGGCTTCATTAGCGCTTCCCTTTTGGTTCAAATGGCAAGCGCTCCGATGAAATCGCAGTGGCACTTGCCGTTACCGTTTGCTGAGACATCTGTTGATCGAGAATTGCCTGGAGATTTTCAGGCAGGGGTTCACGGATAAGCACAAAGGTTTGGAACGCTTGGAAAATATTGGCGATCACCATATAAAGCAGCACCCCAGCGGGCAGGGGGAAAAACAAAAACATGCCCGTGATCATCACCGGTGTGATCTTGTTGGCGGTGGCCTGTTGAGGGTTAGCCGGCATCCCCCAGCCGGAAAGGATTTGGGAAAGGAAAAGGCTGATGCCAAAACCGGCCACAAGCCCTGCAATATCCCAATTCACTTGGCCATCGGTGCGAATCCCAACCTGGCCAAGGGCCTTGATAAAGAGGAAGCCGCTGCGGGCAGCTAAACCGGGGATTTTCACCTCAACGGTGGCATCACCGGGGCTGAGCGCTTTCAAGCTGCCATCCGCCGCCAGGGAAACCACGCCATCGCCTTTTGTGAGTTTCCATTGGGGGCTCATGTCGATCGTTGGTGTGAGCCGCTGCTCAACCGCCTCAAGGCTTTCGCTGCCGTCTTTGGTTTGCAATAAAACCTTGGCCTGTTCGCCAACGCCAAGGCGATTACCACCCGGCAGGGCAGCTACCACGGGAATGTGGTTTGTTTCGGTGATGAAAATCGAATGGCTGGCACTGGCAAATGGTTTGGCCTCTACGGAAGCCACCTGATCAGCTGGAACCACCTTCACATTGAAGGTGTAGGGCACATCGGCAAAGGGTGATCCCCGCAGGGTGGCAAACAGGGCAAACAAAATCGGCATCTGCACCACTAGGGGCAGGCACCCCGCCAGGGGACTGCCGAATTCCTTCATTAATTTGCCCAGTTCCTCCTGCTGCTTTTGGGGATTGCTGGCGAATTTGGCGCGGATTTCAGCCTGGCGCTTTTGCATCACCGGTTGGGCAATGCGCATGCGGCGGGCATTACGGATCGAACCAGCACTCAAAGGGAATAGGGCCAGGCGAATCACCACCGTGAGGGCAATGATTGCAAGGCCGTAGCTGGGCACTAGTCCATAGAAGAAATCAAGGATTGGCAGCAGCAGGTTGTCGGAGATGTAACCGATCACAGGCGATTAAGGGCGGTGGGAATGTATGTGGTGTGAGTGTGCCCGAGCGCGGGCTCAGCTTCAGCTGGCTACGGCAAAACCGCTGGGGGGAGTGCTGCTGCGGCTTTGGCTATCCATGCGTTCTTTGATAAATGCTTCAACTTCCCTAAACCTAGGTACGGCGCGCATTTCCAGCCGCGCTCCATCGTTGAGTAGAAGGCACATGTCCCCCCAGGCACCAAAGCCCCTGGCCACAGCGCGCACTTCTTTGATTTGGCTGTAGGTGACCTGGCTGCGATCCCTACCCAGCCAGCCACCAGTTACCGATACCCGGCGGCTGGTGATTCGAAACCTCAGCCATAGGGCCCGCACGATGGCCCCCACCGCAAAAGGCAGGCCAATCAAGGTAATTCCAAAAACCAAGTTCAAGATCAGGTCCCCTTTGGCTGGCCCGCCTTCATAGAAGAGTTCCTCCTGAAGGGTGATGGGGGGTGTTGTTGTCATCTAAAAAGCCTGCCTGTTGCAACACTGCTTGCCATTCTCTCAGTAGATCGTTGCAAGTGGCGGAACCCGCCTCTGGTTTGAGGCTTAACAGCAGCCAACTTTGAGGCCGAAGGCAGGGGGATTCCGGCTTTTCCCAGCGGTGGCACAAATCCACAAAACTCTGATGAAATTGACGCCTAAGCCGGTTGCGTTGCACAGCCCGCTTACTAACTTTGCTGCTGATCACAACAGCAAGGCGCAACTCCATTGCGGTGGAGGCCTCATCTGGTTTTAGAAGATTGGGTTTGGCAGCAGCCACCCTCAAAACCAATAGAGAACCTCCGTAGTAACGGCGGCTTTGTTTATAGATGTAATCAAAAAGATTCTTGCCCCTGAGGCGGTGCCTTTGCGGGAGAACCACCTTAATTCACCAACCAAAAATTTGAATTTAAAGGCTTAAACCCAAGGGGATCACACCGCTAAGCGGGCGCGACCACGCTTGCGGCGGGTGCGGATCAGGCGCCTGCCGGTGTGGGTGCGCATGCGCACGCGGAAGCCAGATACGCGCTTGCGCTTACGGCTGGTTCCTTCAAGGGTGCGCTTGGTCATGGGACTGGGCTGGGCTGTGGGCCAATTTCTAAGTTTACCAGCAAGCTTGCCTAGTTGGTAACTTCAATCACCCAGCTGCCCAAATAGCCGGCCATGGGGATATCTCCAGGGGCTTGGGCGAGGGCATTGAATTGGAACATTCCACCATTAACAGGGTTGGATACGTTGAAAACAACGGCGATTGCTTTATCGGGTGGCACTGGAGTTGTGGGGAAGATATCAATGCGTTTGCCGTTATCAGTTAGTTGTATTTCAGCAGGAATAGTTTCTTCGCATTTGGTGCGTTTGGCATAGCCGCCAACGCTTGTGTAGCAGAGTTTAACGTTTTTAGGATCGATATTTGTATTGAAATAACTTGGAATCGTAATCGATAATTTAAGGATCGCTGCTTTGCGATCTTTAGCCCTCAAAACTAAAAAATATTCACCCCACTGGGTGCGTTCTGTATTGGAAACATAGTAATAAAGCTTTTTGAAATCCTTATTGCCATCCCAACGGAATTCCAAAATTGATGGGGTGCCAACGGAACCCTGGGCTTTCACTGTTTGGCGCGATGCCAAGCCAAGGCCAGTGGCCCCTACCAGAGCTGCTGCAGCTAGGTAAGCCAAAGGACGAAATGATTTGAGCATTGCTTTGCCTCTATTGATTATTTGATTCTCATAAACACGCTTCTTGTTATGGGTTTCCCTAGGCCGGCCCGAGAGCTGTCAGCAATTTCAACACCTATTGATTACAAGATCTGTCTGGCCGCAAGCGTTGGCTTTCCCGCAGGTAAGCATGTTGGGCCTCTTGACCCTGGGGTAACCAGGCCTGCACCAGCACTCGAATGCAGCGGGGTAGATCGCCTGCCACAGCCATTTGCTGGCAATCAAGCAGGGCTACGCCATCCCATCCCTGCCTTCGCCTTGCCACTGAGGCGGGGAAAAGAGCATCTAAATCTTTAGTTACCGAAAATATTGCGCTCAAAACTGCAGCGCCACCCAAGCCATTGCGCTGCATCAACTCATCAAGTAATTCTGCAACTGCCTCCTCCATGGCGGCGGCGTTATTGGCCGCGGCGGTGGTGGCCCCCCGCAGGGCCCGCAAGCTAACGGCTGGATCGTTCATGGTTGATAGAGCCAGAGTGGTTGTCCCCCCAGGCCTAATTCAAGTTGTAATTGTTGCCTCAACTTTTGTAATACCCCTTGTTTTTGCTTGCCCAGTGTTACGGGTGAACTGTTGTTTGGATCTAAATTTGCAAGCCGCGCCGCCTCAAGCCGAGCTGTTTCTTCATCGCCAAGCAGGTCTACCAACCCCAATTCCAAAGCCTGGGCGCCACTGAATACCCTGCCATCAGCAAAGGCCCGAACACTCTCTTCACTAAGGCCGCGGCCCTCAGCAACAGCTGTTACAAACTGCCCGTAGCTGCTATCAATCAAGGCTTGCAATATTTCCCGCTCGCCATCGGAAAGTGGTTTATCGGGGGAGAGGATGTCTTTGAATTCACCGCTTTTTACTGTTTCAAAGCGCACGCCAAGGCGTTTCAACAGCTTTTCTAGGTTGTTGCCCCGCAAAATCACCCCAATTGAGCCGGTGATTGTGCCTGGATTTGCCACCACCCGATTGGCGGCACTGCCCACATAAACGCCCCCCGAGGCTGAAATATTGCCGTAGCTAGCAACAATTTGGCAGCCTTTCTGCCGCAATCGCATCAAGGCCTGATGAATTTCTTGGCTGTCGCCAACCGTGCCACCGGGGCTATCGATGCGCAGCAACAGCACCGGAAACTTTTGCTCCTCCACTTGGCGGATGGCCTTCAGCACCCTTTTGCGGGCGCCGCCGGCGATGGGCCCTTCAAGGCAGATGCGAGCAATACGTTTGCGGCGTAAACGACGCAGGGGCCAAACCATGGGTGCCGCACTCAAACAGATCACAGGCGGATCCTATGCAGGCCCGGGTCTTTAGGCTCAAGCCTGCTGAAGCGCTGCCGTGCCCCCTTGGTTGCGTTGGCTTGCCATGGTGCTCCCCTTTGCCCTTTGGGGTACGGCGATGGCGGCGATGAAACCCCTGCTAGAGGAGCTTTCCCCCCTACAACTGGCCTGGTTGCGGATGCTGCCAGCTGGCTTGGTGATCCTGCTTGCCGCTCAACTTTTGGGGCGTCAGTTAGGAATAGATAAACGCGATCGTGGCTGGTTTTTAGTTTTTGCCCTAGTGGATGGCTCCCTATTTCAGGGCCTATTGGCGGAGGGGTTGCAACAAATAGGGGCGGGGCTTGGTTCGGTGTTGATCGATTCCCAGCCCCTAATGGTGGCTCTCCTGGCTCGTTTTTTTCTAGCCGAATTGATCAATCCAGTGGGTTGGATGGGCCTTTTGCTCGGTTTTGGCGGCATCCTTTGCCTCGGCTTGCCGGCTGGCGTGTTGCAGCATTGGTTGCTTGAAGGGCCGCCGGTGCTTGGCTTGGCCTTGCCCCAACGGGGTGAGTTGCTGATGTTGTTGGCCGCAGCGGCCATGGCCGTGGGAACGTTGCTTTGCCGTTGGGCCTGTCGCCACAGCGATCCATTGGCAGTAACCGGTTGGCATCTCCTCTTTGGCGGACTACCGCTACTGGCCATGAGCCTGGTTAACACCCCCAGAACTTTTCCCCAGCTAAGCCTTTCCGAATGGGGTTTGATGGCCTATGCCAGCCTGCTTGGTAGTGCCTTGGCCTACGGCTTGTTTTTTTGGTTTGCCAACCAAGGCGACCTCACCGGCTTTACCTCCCTCACGTTTTTAACCCCTGTTTTTGCCTTGGCCAGCAGTGTGTTTTGGCTGGATGAAAATTTGCGTTTATTGCAGTGGCTAGGTGTGGCCCTAGCGCTTAGTTCAGTGCTTTTGATTAATAGACGCAGGGATATTTGGCAGCCGCAGCAGGAGCTAATTCAATGAAAATTTTGATTATCAGCACCCCCATGGGCCCCCTGGGCAAGGGCTTGGGTGGTGGCGTGGAGCTAACTCTTTTGGCCGTGCTGAAGGGGTTAAAAGCTCGCGGCCATCAAATGGCCTTGGTGGCCGCCAGCGGCAGTGAATTAGAGGCTGGTTTGCTGGATCAGCTCTGGCTGGAGCCCGGTGTCCCCCAGGCCAGTTGGCAACACCAACCGCGTCAAGCAGCCGTGCAAATACCAGCCAATTCACTGTTAGCTCGTTTTTGGGATCGGGCCCTTCAGGAACAGGATCGTTTTGATCTGCTGCTCAACCTTGCCTACGACTGGCTACCCCTTTGGCTCACCCCCCATTGCCGCACACCGCTTTTCCATTTGGTGAGCATGGGCAGTGTGGGCGAGGCGATGGACCAGCTGATTGCCGCAACGGCCGCCCGCTTTCCCAAAAGACTTGCTTTTCACACTGCCGCCCAAGCCGCGGATTTCGACCTACCAGCTGCCCCCCAACTGATGGCAAATGGGTTTGATTTCAGCCAATACCAATTTCAAGCAACGCCGCAAAAGCTGTTGGGTTGGGCCGGCAGAATTGCCCCTGAAAAAGGTTTGGAGGATGCCGCCAAGGTTGCCCAGCAATGGGGGTGGCCCCTGGCGGTGTGGGGTTTAAAGGAAGATCACGCCTACGCAGAGGCGGTGGAAGCAAGCGTGCCTGAGGGCACTCTGCAGTGGAGAGGTTTTCTGAACACCGCCCAGTTCCAAGCAGAGCTGGGCCACTGCGCCGTTTTGTTAAACACCCCAAAGTGGAATGAAGCCTTTGGCAATGTGGTGGTGGAGGCCATGGCCTGCGGTGTGCCAGTGCTGGCCTATCGCCGCGGCGGGCCAGCTGAATTGATTGACCCAGGCATCAGCGGTGCTTTGGTGGAGCCCGATTGCATCAAAGCCCTTGTTGAGTGGTTGCCCCAGGTGTTGGCTTTAGATCGCCAGGTATGCAGGGCAAAGGCAAAAGAGCGCTTCAGCCTCGAGGCATTTGCCTTGCGCTTGGAGAATTGGTTAACACAACCCCAGTAAATTGAATTCTTAGATCCCCGCTTGGATTCAATTAACAATCAGCCTGTTGATTCCGCCAATGAAGGCATTTTGGTTTGTGGCCTTGGGGCCCTTGGCCAGGCATGCCTTAGCAGCCTCATGGCTTTCAACTTGCCGATTCGCTGCCTTGATCGCAAATCACCCAAGTGGACTGATCTGGCCCTGGGGAGGGCATTGGCAGAGGTCACATTTATCGGAGATATGCGCAACCCCGAATCACTGCTCGAAGCAGGGGTTGCCACGGCAAGGGCTGTTTTACTGCTCAGCCAAGACAGTGGCGTGAACCTGGAAGCTGCTTTGCAGGTGCGGTTGCTTAACCCAAAAGCCCAACTGGTGGTGCGTTCAAGCAAAGGCAGCAGCGGCCTTGAAAATCAATTGCAAGCCCGCCTGCCTGGGTTGGTGATCGTTGATCCCCAACTGCTTACCGCTGGGGTATTTGCCAATGCCTTAAGGCCCGATGGCACAGAGGCGGCATTTGATGTGGAGGGGGAGTTGTTTGTGGTGCGCAGCGTTGTGCAGCAGCAGGCCGCCAGTCGTGATCTATTTGATCAATTGGGTCGTATGCAGCGGTTGGTGCAGTGGTTCCCCGCCGGTGAAGCGCCCGCGGGCCCGGCAGCAAGTGGTTGGTGGAACCTTGATACCAAACCAGCAGCTGGCGATCGTTTGCTGTGGTTGGAACTGGCCAGCACCCTAAAAACTCGCCCCCGCTACCGCCATAAACGTTTAAGCATTTGGTGGGCCCAATTACGTTTGCTTTGGGAGGGGGTGTGTGATGCCTTGTTGCGTTTACAGCAACGCCGTAATTCATTGCTTGCTTGGGGGTTAATAAGCCTGTTGCTGTTGTTATTAATCGGTAGCTTTTTATTTGGTGCTGGTTCCCCTTTGCGGGGACTAATGCTTACGCTCGCCTTGCTCAAGGGTGAATATCTTGATGCATTTAGCTTCATTATTAATGGCGCTAATTCTGAATTAACACCAGCCCATTTCCCCCTTGCAGCATTGGCTTTGATCTATGCCCTTGGCGGCACATTGCTAACGGCTTGGCTGGTGGCTTTGATATTGGATCGTTTGCTGGCGGCCCGAATTGGCAGCCAGGAACCAAAACCACTCGCTGCAGCTACGCCCTATGTGTTGCTGCTTGATGGCGGTTTACTTGCAACCCGGCTAAGGCAACAACTGCGTTTGCAGAAATTTCAAGTGGTGCAAGTGCAGAGCACAGGGGTGGAAGAAAAATTCCAGGCTGAGGCCTATGAAAGTTTAGATCGAGCTTTAAAAGCCCTGCGCCATTGCCATTGCCAAGCGGTGGGTGTTCTCTCCGACGACCTAATGGCAAATCTGAGTGTTGCCCTTGAGTTGCAACAGAAATGGCCAGATGTGCGCCTTGCTGTGCGATCCCATTCCCTGTCTCAATCCAGCAATTTCAATGCCCTATTCGAGGGCATGCAGGTGATCAACCCCCTTGAAGTGGCAGCTGATGCGGTGGTGGCAACCGCCCTAGGCGAACGGGTTCGGGGGGTATTGCGATTGGCGGAGGAGAATCTATTGATAATCGATTACAAAATAACTTCAAGCGACACACTCAATGGCCTAAGCCTTGGCACGGTGGCCGGTGGCTATGGGCTTATCCCATTGGTGCTGATCGGTTATGGGGCAATCAAACCAATCGCTTTGCCAAATCCTGAGCGGATCTTGCAGCCAGGTGATCGTTTGGTGGTTTTGGCGGGTTTAAACGCCCTGCGCCAAGTAGAAGCAGGACAATTGAAAAAACGTTGTTGGATGTTGGAAATCAGAGGAATGCGCCCAAATGCGCCAATTTTTGATATTCAAGTGGCCTTAGCCCGTTATTTAGGTGCATCCCCGGGTGAAATGGCGGCCTATCTCGATTGTAAATTGGCTCCCCAGTTAACACCCTCCATCTATCAGGTGCCTGGACGTTTATTAGAGCAGGCCCTTAAAAGATTAGGCGTTAATTGTGAATTAGTGCCTGCAAACCATTGCGATTCATAGGCTTGCATGTTTAAACCCTTGCAACAATCCCACCGGCTCGCCTGGCTGCTGGGTTTAACCATTGCCCTGGGGGCCTTGCTATTTCTTTGGCGCTTAGGTGCCGTTGGCCAATTGGATGAAACCCCTGCCCTATTTGCGGCGGCAGGGCGAGCCATGGCCGACAGCGGCGATTGGCTTACCCCTCGGGTAAATGGCCATCCCCGCTTTGATAAGCCAGTTTTGATCTATTGGTTAATTGGTGGCCTAAGCCTCTTGCCCCGCCATTGGGATCCCCTTGGCAGCATGGCGGCAAATCTGCCATCGGCCCTTTCGATGCTGGCCCTGATGGCTGCATTGGCGGCAACGGTTTTTAAACAGGAGCCCCGGGCTGGCTTCGCCAAGGCGCTCACGGCAGCCCTTGCCTTTGGCCTTTCGCCGTTGGTGCTGCTTTGGGGACGGGTTTCCGTTAGTGACCCCCTGCTCACTGCCTGTCTTGGCATTGCAATGCTCGGTTTTTGGCGGGCCTATGGGGCTGAATCAAGGCAATGGCCATGGGGCAGCTGGTTTTTTTTGGGGCTTGCGATCCTCAGCAAGGGTCCAGTGGCCTTGGTTTTAGCCGGCGCAAGCCTCCTGTTGTTTGGCCTTTGGCAGCGGGATTTGGGCCGGTTGCTGAGGGCATTAGCTCCTGGCCGGGGCTTGCTACTTAGTTTTGGCATTTCCGCTCCCTGGTATCTGCTGGAGCTATGGCGGGAGGGAAAACCATTCCTAGACAGTTTTTTTGGTTACCACAACCTGCAGCGTTTTAGTGAAGTGGTGAATCACCACTCAGGCCCCTGGTGGTTTTTTGGGGTGGTTTTGGTGATTGCCAGTTTGCCCGCCACCCCCATGCTTTTGCTTGGTTTTGGCCATGAACTTGCGATGGCAGCAAAAACTGTTGCACCGCCAAACAGCTTGCCCCGTTTTGCAGCTTGTTGGTTGTTGGCGGTGCTGCTGATTTTCAGCATTTCGGCTACGAAGTTGGCCAGCTACCTGCTGCCTGGGATCCCGGCAATGGCCCTTTTAATTGCCCTGGCCAGGACCCCTGAAGGGCTGCTTAGCCGTGCCCGCTGGTGTTCCATTGCAATCGCAGCATTGATGGGAATTGGCTTTTTACTTGCCCCCCTTTGGGTGCCCGCTATCAACGATCCGGAAATGCCTGGCCTTTCCTCCCAACTATTGGCAATAGGTGCAGTGCAGCGCAGTGGGTTTTGTTTTCTGGTTGCAGCCCTGGTGGGCGGCTTAAGCCAAAGGAATTATTTTTTTAATTTCCCTTGGCTGCTGGGTTTTCAATTGCCCCTTGTGGTTTGGCCATTGTTTGGTTTGGTGCCAACGGCAGAACTAATTGATCAAATTCGGCAACGGCCTGTGCGGGTAATTGCGGCGGCGGTGCAAAAACAAATGCGTTCTGGCGAAGTATTAGCGATGGTGGGTATAAACAAGCCATCGCTGCACTACTACACAAAACAAGTGGTGATCTATGAAGGGCGCCCAGCTTCAGGCCTGCGCAATTTGGGGGAGCGATTGCAGTTAGAAGAAAAAAAACAAACAAAGCAAGCTGCCTCTTTATTGCTGGTGATCGATAAAACCACCGCGAGCCAATCCTTTTGGCAGCTGGTGCCCCGTTCGGTGCTGGCTAGCCAGGGCGTTTATCAGCTCTGGAGGGTGCAACGCTCGGCTCTGCAGCAGCAGGCTGGCCGATTGGCGGCCGCCGGGGTGCCATCCACCTGGCAGTTGCCCAACCCAGAGCGCTACTAACCAGCTATGAATGGGCAGTTCGTGAACAATTGCGTGACGGTTGCAACGGATTTGAGCAATACCAATTTCAGCAATAAAGACCTGGCAAGGGCTGGTTTGCTGGAAGCGGCCTGGCGCCATCGCTTGATGGAGCAGGCGGTAGTGGAAATCCCCACTCCAAACCCAGAATCCACCCAGCAGGCTCTAGGGGGCTTGTGCCAGCAGATCCAAATCCAAAACCAAGAGCAATTGCAGGCGTTTTTGCAGTTGCAGGGCCTTAGCAGCGGCGAATTTGAGGCCATGGCCCAGTTGCCATTGCGCTGGCAGCAGTGGTGTGAGCAGCAGTATTCAGCAACGGTTGAGCATGAATTTTTGCGCCGCAAGGCTGAATTTGACGAAGTTACCTATTCATTACTGCGCTTGCGCGATGGCGAATTAGCAGCGGAATTGCACCAGCAACTGCAGGAGCAGGAGGTGGCCTTTGAAGATCTTGCCGCCCAATACTCAGAGGGCCCGGAACAACGCAGTGGCGGCAAAATTGGCCCAGTGCCGCTTTCCACTCCCCACCCAGCCCTCAGCAAGTTGCTTGAGATAAGCCAGGTGGGTCAGTTATGGCCCCCAAAGCAATTGGAGGGTTGGTGGATCATTGTGCGGCTGGAAGGGCGAAAAGGTGCCCAGCTAGACGAAGCACTCCAGCGCCGTTTGATCCTTGAACAGGGAGACGACTGGCTGCGAAATGAAGTTAAAAATGCACTTGCTACCCATAATGAGGCAGTGAATTGAAGGCCAGCTGAGCCCAGATGTCGATTACAGCTGCCCTTGATCTGCTGGCTTCCACAAAGCCATTTAGTTTTTTAAGCCCGGTTGAGCAGGCCCAGGCTGCTCAAGCCCTCAAGCCCTTGGTGTTGAGGCCGGGTTCCCGTTTGCATGGTTTTGATGAGTTACCACCAGGAATCTTGATTCTTGTGGAGGGGCAGCTGCGGCTGCTGGCCCAGGATCAAAGGGGTGAAACCTTCACCTTGGAATTGCTTACGCCTGGGGCCATCGCCGGTTGGCTGCCCCTATTGCGGGGAGATTCCGGCCAAGTATTGGCGGCGTCGGTGGTTTCAAAAGGCTGGTTGCTGCCGGCGGCGCAATTTCTTGAATTGGTTAATCGCCATCAGGAATTGCTGGAGTTTTTTAAAGACGGCGGCCTGCCTGAGCGCTATGCCGTGCTGAGTGGATCCAAAATTGCCGATCTACCCAGGGGCCGTGCCCTGCGCGATTGGGCAGCAAAGGCAGATGCCTCCCCAGCGCTTACTTTGCTTGGTGCCCAGGAGGCTGTGCCCGAAGGCAACTGGCTCTTGAGCACAGGTTGCCTGCCAAACCATGAGGTGGGTGAGAACATACCCGCTGGTTTAGTGCTTGCTCGGCAAGGAAGATTGCCGGTGCGTTTAATTCCAAGGCCTGAACCATGGCCACCTCAAATTGGTGTGGCTGGCTCCGCTCAGTCAACAATCGCAGGTCAATTGGATCCTGAGCAAGTTGCTGTGGATGTTGATGTGCACGTGGAGGTTTTAGAGCCGGAATGGATTGAAGGCAGTGAGCTGGTGCCCCAACTCAATCAAATGGAGGCCCTTCAGGATTGGTATGGCCGCATTGGCGACGACGGCAGCTTCCCCCATATTTCCGGACAGGGGGAATTGGAGGAACCATTTGCGGTATTGCGCATGTTGTCGCGCAGTTTTGATCTTCCTTTTAGGAGGGATGTAATTCGCAGGATTTTGGCCGATCAATTACAGCGAGCTGAAGGCAAGGGCCTTGGTTTGATGCAATTAGCAGCCGTTGCTGATCTGTTGGGGTTAAGGGCCTCGATGTTGGAAGTGCCGCTTAAATCCGTGAACCGCATTCCCTTGCCAGCCATTGCCCTGGAGGCTGGCCATCCAGTGGTTATCTGGCAGGCCGATGCCAATGGCCTCTTGCTGGGCGATCCCCGCAGCGGCCAAAGAAAACTGCCGGAAGCTGAATTCAGCCAATTGCTAGATGAGAAGGGCAATTTGCCAATCCTCTCCCTTGAGCGGGCTAACACCACACCAAAAGAAAGATTTGGCTTGAGTTGGTTCCTGCCGGCAATTAAACAACATCGAGGCATCTTAATTCAGGTTTTAGTTGCCAGTTTCTTTGTGCAACTTTTTGCTTTGTTGAATCCACTTTTGATTCAACAAATTATTGATGCTGTGATATCTCAGGGGAATTTAAAAAGCTTAAATGTTTTAGGTTCGCTGCTGGTGGCAATGGCTGTTGCTGAGGCGATCTTGGGTTCATTGCGCACCTATTTATTTAGCGACACCACCAATCGCATCGATATATCTTTGGGGTCAACGATTATTGATCATCTGCTGAGGTTGCCACTCAGTTATTTTGCCAAGCGGCCCGTGGGTGAAGTTTCCAGCCGTGTGAATGAATTGGAAAGGATACGCAGATTCCTTACCGGCACTGCACTTACGGTTGTGTTGGATTCGGTTTTTTCAGTTATTTATATAGCAGTTATGTTGCTTTATAGCCCAATCCTCACTGTTTGGGCCCTTGGGGTTATCCCATTTTTCATTGGTTTAACCGCAGCTGCGGCCCCCGTAATTCGCAAACAATTGCGGGAACAAGCTGAATCCAATGCCCAAGTTCAGAGCCATTTGGTTGAAACCCTTGGCGGCATGGAAACAGTTAAGGGTCAAGGCATGGAATTACATAGTCGCTGGCGTTGGCAGCAGCTCTATGGCGGCCAGATCGCTGCGGGTTTTCGCAACACAATCACCAGCACTGCAGCTGGTTCTGCCTCCCACTTTTTAGAACAGTTATCCGGCTTGCTGGTGTTGTGGGTTGGTGCCGGTTTGGTATTGCAAGGCAAGCTAACTTTGGGGCAATTAATTGCATTTAGAATTTTATCTGGCTATGTAACAAGCCCCTTGCTCAGGCTGGCTACGCTTTGGCAAAATTTTCAAGAAACAGCCCTTTCACTGGAGCGGCTTTCCGACATTGTTGACCACCCCCAGGAGATTGAAATCGCCGGGGAAAATCTCCCACCGCTGCCGCCAATCAGCGGGGCCATCAGCTATGAAAGGGTCAATTTCCGCTTTGCCAGCAGCGGCCAGCTGCAGCTATTAAACATAGATTTTGATATTCCAGCCGGCGGTTTTATTGGCATTGTTGGCAGCAGTGGATCTGGAAAAAGTACACTGCTTAAATTATTAACGCGTCTCTACGATCCCCTGGAGGGAACCATTCGCCTTGATGGCAATGATATCTCCAAGGTTGATTTATATTCCCTGCGCCGCCAGATAGGTGTGGTACCACAAGACAGTTTGCTTTTTGATGGCACCGTTCAGGAAAATATCGCCTTAACAAGGCCCGATGCTGATTTTGAAGAGATCGTTAATGCCGCAAAAGTAGCCTGCGCCCATGAGTTTATTCAACAGCTTCCAGCTGGATATAGCAGTTCCGTGGGCGAAAGGGGCTCCGGGCTTTCCGGCGGCCAGAGGCAGCGACTAGCCATAGCGCGCATGATTCTTAAACAGCCCCGATTGCTTGTGCTAGATGAGGCAACCAGTGCTTTGGATGTTGATACGGAGCAACAATTAACCCGTAATTTAAGCGAAGCTTACCGCGGACGTACGGTGCTGTTTATTACCCATCGCCTGGGCAATTTGCGCCATGCTGATCATATTTTAGTTCTCCATAATGGAGCCCTGGTGGAACAGGGCCCCCATGGGGACTTAATGGCCCTTGGTGGCCGATATGCCACTTTATTCCGCCAGCAGGAGGCTGCCTTGGTATGAGCAATTTAGTTCGTCGCGATCCCTCCGATCTTCAGGAAATAAGGCTTCGGCCCTCGCCCCGCTGGAGCAAGGCGGTTGTGTGGGCTTTGATCGGCACAGCTAGTTTTGCCTTTTTGTTTGCCCTGCTGGCAAAAATTGATGAGGTGGTGGTAGCCCAGGGCGACCTTGAACCGGCCGGCGCTGTAAAGCCGATCAAGGCTGTTCAAAGTGCTGTGGTTGAGGAGATTTTTGTGAAGGAGGGGCAGGTTGTTGAACCAGGGCAGCCACTAATTCGCTTTGATACTGATAAATCACAGGCCCAAAAAAGCAATGTAACTAGGCAGCTATTAATCGAGCAACAACGGATTTCGGAGCAGGCAAATGCCAGTAGGGCCCGCTTGGAAAACCTGCAGGCAAAACGTCAAAGTTTAATTTCAAAACGTGATAGCGAGAAGCTATCTTTAGTTAATCAGGAAGATATTTTACGGCGCCTAGATTATTTAACTAAGCAGGGGGGGATGGGTTTAGTTCAGTATATGCAAGAGAAGGACAAGGGCCAGCAAATGCGCTCTCAGATTGCTCAAACAGAATCTGCAATTCGGCAAACTGATGCTGAATTAGATGAGGTGAGCTCGGATTTACTTAAGCAGCGCAAGGAAAGCGATCGTCAACTATCCGATCTGGAAAGGCAAAGGGTTGAAGTTAAGGAGCAACTCCAAACCGAATTGCTAAAATCGCCTGTGCGCGGCCAAGTGTTCGACCTCACACCCACCAGTAAAGGTTATGCAGTAGCCCCTAATGAGCCGCTTCTGAAAATTGTTCCCCTTGATAAATTGCAGGCTAAAGTTTATGTTACTAGTAAGGATATTGGTTTTGTTAAAGTTGGTCAGCTCTCCGAAGTGAGGCTTGATTCCTATCCATTCACTGAATTTGGCTCGATCAAGGGCCGTGTTAAGCGCATATCCACTGATTCGTTGCCGCCAGATGAACAGAATCCGCAACCTCGTTTCCCTGTTCTAATTAAGCTTGACCAACAAAAGTTAGAAAAAAATGGACGTTCCTATGCCCTTAAATCAGGCGAAACCCTAAGCGCGAATTTAGTGCTGAGGGAAAAGCGTGTTATTACCCTGCTCACCGATGTGATCGACCGCGCCTTTGATGCCCTGAAGCCAATCAGATCACCAACAACTTAATTGCTTTAGTTGTTTTAAATATTTATTTGTTCGTTTTGCCTCAGGCATAGGGAGCAGCAACCCCAGCGCTTTATTTCACCGGCGGGTGTTGGGATCTCGCAACGGGGGCAGGCAGCAATGCCGTGCACATCAACGCGGCTCGGGTGATTAGCCCAACTAGCGGCACTATCACCACTTGCTAAATCAGCCAGGGGACTTTGCACCCTCTGCTCTAGTTCGAGCCGTTGCAACGGAAAGCCCGCCCCCCGCAGGGCACCTAGTAATTGGTGTTTGGCATATCTCAGCGCCAGTAACCAATGGGCTTGCTCTACGCCAATCCAAAGCACCGAACCTTGTATCCGTAGTGGCCTGCAGTGGGCGGCCAGTTCAGCCCCTGCAATTTGCGGCCATGCCTGCCAAAGGGCTGCCATGGGTGCCTGGCCATGCCAGTTTGCTTCTAGTTCCTTAAGGCAATTAGCAAGGGCCTTTGCTGGCTGGGGCCGGGGTGGTTGTAGGTAATTAGGCATCAGAAAAGGCTAGGGTCGTTGTGTTGCTGCCGATGTGCTGCCCCCATGGGCTTCTTCGACCGTTTAAGCCGTTTGCTTCGCTCCAATCTCAATGATTTGGTGGGCCGAGCCGAGGATCCAGCCAAAATTCTTGATCAATCCGTTGCCGATATGCAATCGGATTTGATCAAATTACGCCAGGCGGTGGCTTCGGCCATCGCTAGCCAAAAGCGGATTGAAAACCAAGCCCAGCAGGCTGAAAGCCAAGCTAAAACCTGGTATGAAAGAGCAACTCTCGCCCTTAAGAAAGGGGAAGAGGAGCTTGCTAAAGAAGCGCTGAGCCGCCGTAAAACCTATCAAGAAACCGCAACTGCCCTAAACAGCCAACTTTCCACCCAGGCGGGGCAGGTTGAAAATCTAAAAAAGAATTTGCTTTCCCTTGAAGGCAAGATCGCCGAGGCGCGCACCAAAAAAGACATGCTTAAGGCCCGGGCCCAAGCAGCCCAGGCCCAAGCCCAGTTGCAGGGGGCTGTGGGTGGTTTAAATACCGATTCGGCCATGGCGGCTTTTGATCGCATGGAAGAAAAAGTGTTGTCTTTAGAGGCCCGCGGCCAGGCGGCGGCAGAATTAGCAGGGGCAGACCTCGATAGTCGTTTTCAAGCCCTGGAAGCCGGCGGTGATGTTGATCAAGAATTGGCGGCCCTCAAGGCAAGCCTTAGCCCCACACCCCTTGCCCTGCCAGACGACAGCAAGAAACCTGAGCTTTTGCCAGCCCAGGCCGCTGAAGTAGACGACGAATTGGAGAAGTTGAAGCGTTCAATCGACAACCTTTAAATATCCTCCGCAAATTTCATCCCTACTTTTTCCATGACTGTTCATCAACTAACTGATGCCAATTTTCAAGCTGAGGTTCTAGATGCCGAAGCGCTTGTTTTAGTTGATGTGTGGGCCGCCTGGTGCGGCCCCTGCCGCTTGATGGCTCCATTGATGGAATGGGCAGCAAGCACCTATGGGGAAGGCTTACGGGTTGGAAAACTTGAGGCCGATCCAAACCCAGTTGTTCGCGATCAATTGCAAATAAAAGGTTTACCAACCCTGATCCTTTTTAAAGCTGGTGTTGAACTGGCCCGTTGGGAAGGGGCCATGGCAAAACCCCAGCTGCAGGCTTTTGTGGATGCCCATCTCTGAGCGGCTTAAACGCCTTGGCTCGGGCATTTTTGCCCGCATGGACCAGCGCAAACGTTCCTATGCGGCATCAACTGCAGCCCAGCTGAATCCCCTGCTTGATCTCTCCTTGGGGAGCACTGATCTGCAGCCTCCAAGCCAGGTGCTTTCAGCCATTGCTACCAAATTGATGGAGCCGGCCAGTGCGGCCTATTGCCTGCAGGCGGGCACATTGCCCTTTCGTGAAGCGGTAGCCAGTTGGGTGCAGCAGCGCTTTGCGCTGCAGGTGGATCCCCAGCGGGAGGTGCTGCTGCTGGTGGGTTCCCAGGAGGGCACAGCCCATCTACCCCTTGCCTTGGTAAACCCTGGTGATCGCACGTTGTTGCTTGATCCCTGCTACCCAAGCCATCGCGGTGGGATGGTGCTGGCGGGTGCTGAACCTCTGCTGCTGCCCCTGGGCTTAGAGGATGGCTGGCGCCCTTGCTTTGGGCGGCTAGCCAGCAGTGAACTAGAGCAGCTCAAATTAATAATGCTGGGCTACCCCCATAATCCAACGGCCACCACTGGCTGCCAGGGCTGGTTGGATGAAGCGCTGGCCTTAGCAAACCGGCAAGGGGCGGTGCTTGCCCACGACAATCCCTACGTTGATCTTGCCCTTGAAGGGGAAGCGCCTGCCCTATTGCGATCGGATGGGTGGCGCACAAATGGGATTGAATTTTTTTCCTTCTCAAAAGGCTGGTGCCTTGGCGGCTTGCGCCTCGGTTTTGCCGTTGGGGCCGCCCATTTAATTGAAGCCCTAGGGCAGGTGAAGGCGGTGGTTGATTTCAATCAGTCGCTGGCCTTACAGGCGGGTGCCACGGTTGCGTTAACGCAACTAGCCAGCTGGCCGCAGCAGCTAAGGCCTATTTATAAGGAGAGGCGTGATGCCATGGCAGCTGCCCTGGCCGCAGGCGGTTGGCGGGTGCCTCCAGCTTCAATGGCCCTTTATCTATGGCTGCCACTGCCCGAAAGCTTGAGAAGCTTCGGCAGTGAAGCTGCCTGCGCTTGGTTGCTTGAACGCAGTGGGGTGGCGCTCACCCCAGGCGTTGGTTTTGGTGCTGGCGGTGAGGGCTGGGTGCGGCTTGCTCTGGTGGCGGAAACAAACCAGTTGTTGGTGGCGGCCAAGCGGCTAAATGCAGCCCTGTTGGGGTGCTGAATTGAGTGGATTATTGGCGGCAGGCTGTGGCGGTCGATTGCTGCGTAGAACGCGTGATCTTGATTTGCGCATGGCCTGGCGGCTGCGGGTGCTGCCGGTTTGTGCCAGCACGGAACCCCTCTTAAGCCACTGGTTGGCGGCGCAACCGCTTTTGCCCATAGCGGTGGTTTCAAAAAAGCAGCGCTTTGGTCGGGGCACGGCCCAACGCCATTGGCAATCACCCGCTGGTGGCCTTTGGTTAAGTGCTGCAATCCCTTGGGGCGGAGAGCCACCAGCGGCGGATCGCTTGCCATTGCTGATGGCAGCTGCCCTAATGGCGGAATTAGAACCGTTTGGCCTAGGGGCAGAACTGCATCTAAAACCACCCAATGATTTGATGGTGGGGCAGCAAAAATTAGCGGGAGTGCTCACCTCTGTGGTGTGGCGTGGCGAGCAGGTGCGCCACGTGCGCTTTGGCATTGGCCTCAATGGGCGCCATTCAATCCGTCCTCCGGGCATCACCCTTGAACAATTGCTTGGTAACCGCTGCCCCCCCTGGCCTAAATTGGTGCACATAGGTTTAAGAGCACTGGAAAGGTTGGCTCTGAATTAACGCAATCACCCTCAACCTGATTACACACCTGATATGTACAAACTATTTATGTTGCCCTTGCTGCTGCCGCTGTTGGCTCAAGTGTTGCCAGCGGAAGAACCACCTTTGATATTTGATAATTCACTGCAGGAGTTGGAGCGGGAGGGGGCAATCAGCATCAAGGAAAGCCAACAGTTGCGCCAGGGGGATTATCCTCAACGCAGTGCACCGGCGCAGCGATATGTGCCAAATCTAGAAAAGTTATGTAGTTCCGGAGTGATGAGCCAAAGGGAATGCGCCAGAGCCAAGGGAGTTGCATTCGTTGCTAAAAATAAAAATGCAAAAATTGGTGGCCCAGATGGTTTGCCACTTGCACCATTGAGTGTTCCGGTTTCTGCTCTTTTAGTGGGGGGCGAGGGCAGTTTTTCCCTTAGCCAAGTGTTTAGAATTACGCCGAGGCCAGCACCTCTGCTTGGAAATGGCAATCGCAGTTTGATATTTCCTTTGATCGGTAGTGCTGTAACCAGCAGTGATTTTGGCTGGCGGATGCACCCGATTTTAGGAAGCATGATTCTCCATGCCGGCAAGGATTTAGCTGCTCCAGAAGGAACGCCGGTGGTGGCTGCCCTGGCTGGCAAAGTTGTTAGTGCAGGCCTTGCAGGTGGCTATGGGATTGCGGTGGAATTGGAACACCGCAATCCCCAGCGCCGCACCCTCTACGGCCACCTGTCGGAACTGTTTGTGCAATCCGGTGAACAAGTGCGCCAGGGTGAAGTAATCGGTAGGGTTGGTAGCACAGGTCTTAGTACGGGTCCCCATTTGCACTTTGAATTGCGCCGCCCCGACGCCGGGGGTTGGGTGGCGGTTGATCCCGGCAGCCTTTCCCCCAGTGGTGCATTAAGTAGCAAACAAGATCTACTTACGGGATTATTTGATCAATTGCTAAAGGGCCTAGAGCGCAAAACTTAAAATAGTGAACTTAAACAATTTGTAGATCGTTCAAGTTGCCACTATAACCAGTTATTTCAATCACCATATCGTTGTTGGCTTGGAATCCGGCTCTGTTGTCGTTAAGAGCAAGAAAAGTTCGGGTGCCACTACCTGAAGCTAAGCTAAAGCTAGCGGCAAGGTTTGCGCCAAAGCTTCTGCTATTTAGAACTTGGCCAAGATCGCCTGCGTTTAAACTGCGAACAGAGCCAAAATTGCGAACAGAACTATTTGCAACTAAGCCATCAATTTGATCAACGCCAATTTCTAGATCGGTGATTCGATCAAAGCCCGTCAGCAAGGAGTCGCCTCGGCCAAAGCTAAATGTGTCGTTGCCTGCACCACCGGTTAGCTTATCGCTTCCGGATAAACCGCTAATTAAATCGTTACCAGCGCCGCCAGAAAGGTCGTTTTCAGCATTGCTACCGGTAATAATATCAGCATTTTCGGAGCCGCGAACATTTTGAAAATGTTCCACAGTGAGGCTGGCGCTACCGATTCCGGGTAAATTATTGATCGTTAGCAAGTTGTTGGCTAGATCTAC
>Ga0247844_1000941_pt1 | contig 57821 bp, 70 predicted proteins | sample LaCtaG_FD_192421 | JGI IMG/M metagenome (GOLD analysis project Ga0247844, IMG submission 192421) | Freshwater microbial communities from meromictic Lake La Cruz, Castile-La Mancha, Spain - LaCruzMarch201714.5m_1 | ecosystem: Environmental > Aquatic > Freshwater > Lake | place: Spain: Castile-La... | reverse complement strand
AGGGTTCGAATCCCTACTTCTCTGATTTTTCAAAAACTGTCGCAAGGCAGTTTTTTTATTACCCGAAATCCAAAGCTGGTTTTCTCACCCTACGGGTTCTACCCGTTCGGGTATCCTTAGGCGTAATTATAATTGGACACTTAAATCCATAATGTCTGACACATAAAACCATAAATTTTAGAATTAAATTTTTAAGAGTCGGAAGTTTTATTTTTTGAAAGATAATTAAAAAAAGCAAAACTTTTTCTATATGTGAAACAAAGTAACTTGTTTTGATTTTATGTTCATATTATCTAGAAAAACGCCAATTCTTTTTAAGTCTTCATTATTATAATAACTAATTTGCCACAATAAATCTTCTTTATTAATATTGCTATTAATAATTTCTTTAAAATATGAATAATCCGCTAGGGATAAGGAATGTCCTACTACTAGTATTTTTTCAATATCATATAAAGTTTCAAAGTAGGTCTTATTTTGCTTTAATACGTCTTCTGTTTTCTTTGCAGAATTGTCATAATATTCTTCAATTAGCCCTAGAGCTTCTTGTATTGCATAATATCTAATGGGGCTTTTGTATTCATCAAGATTCTCATCATCATCAGCAAAATATGCCAATTTTGTTGGATTATTTTCCGATACACATCTTGACTTGTTCTCATCGTACCATTCCTCGTATAATTTCTCAGTATTATAACCATGACCTAGAACTAACTCTTCTTTTTTATTTTTTCGGCATCCATGTATATATAAAATATTTTTATGTTCAACCCCGTAAATGGTTTCAAGAAATTCAGTATAGTTAAAGTTTATAAATCTTGCATTTGTATTTATGATTTGTTTTAAAGGATTTGAATTGTTTACGGCTGGTAACTTATTTATCCATTGTCTAAATTTTACAGGAAGCTCCTGTTCAATCATTATAGCCGGCATCGCCGCACACTCAATAGCTAGATGATAATCAGCAGCAGAAAAATCATCCTCATCGTCATCTTTAACATTAAAATCATTAAGGGTATCGTCAATGTCATTTATCAACATTTCTCTATCTAGATGCGCCAAGCTGTTTTCAAAGTCCCCCCATATGTCAGGTTTGCTGATATATGCTTCCATTATTTCTCGCAAATCTGAATTTTCACCTAAAAACTTTCTAAAATCATAGTAGCTAGATTTTACGCCGTGTGCTAAATCAAATCCATTCCCGATAATGCATAAAGTTTTATCAGAGAATATCATATCTTCTCTGTTTATATGCTTATATGGCAGATTCTCTACTGAAAGCCTGCATTTGTTTAGTACCATATTTTTTATGCTTTTTATTATATTTTTTAGTAACATTTTAGCGTTATTATTTAATTTCCAATCTTGTCAATTTCTTCTTTTATATTTTCAAAACAAATTTTATTACTGCAAATAGTCTTCAGAACAGAAAGAGAAACTCTTTTTTGCTCCTTCAATCTTTCGTTTAAAGTTTCGGTTGATGCAATATAAAAATCCCATTGAGTCACATCCGCAGGATTTATAGTTTCTCTATCTTTGTGTTTTAAATGACAAAATACATATACATCTGACTGTCTTTTATCTTCATCTTCATATCTATTGTTATCAAGGTTTAAGAATCTTGTTGGCTTAATATCAAAACCAATAACAGAGTGTTTATTTTGCTCCCAACCTTGAATATATGCAGCACTTTTAACTTCAATTTTTATATTGCCGTATTCCAAATCATAGGGGTCCCACTCCTGCCTTTTTTGTCCGGTGAGTCCTAGAGCAACCGCTACAATATATTCGGCAAGGTGTCCTCTTTGGCTGTTTATAAGTAAATCACTGTATGCCCATTCAAAAAATTTATCTTTTTCTAATAACATTCCAACTCCTTAGAACCTTTTATATTTATCAATACCTATCCTTTTTTCCACCAGACCAAATAACTTTGCCAATAATTTTGAAGTGCTCGGTTTTCAAGTCTACGGTGAAAGGTGAGTATTCTTGGTTTTTGCTTACGACCTGAACTTTGTTTCCTGGAATTCTTTGCAGGAGTTTAACATATAATTTATCGTCAATACTTACGACATAAGTTCCGTCATTGGCTAAATCATTCATTGTATCATTCACAATAATCAAGTCCCCGTCATTGATTTCGCCTGCCATCGAATTCCCTTTAACCGTAAAAGCTAAAAGATGCTTCGGTGATGTAACTGTTATATCAGTCAGCCATTTTTTGGCAAAAGCAATGAAATCTTTTGTCATTTCCCGTTCTTCAATCAATGCTCCATATCCTGCGGATGCTGCCATATTTATTAATGGCAAAAACACCATTTGCGATAAATCAACATGTGCAGGCATATCGGTTGCGGATGTTTCTGACGGAAAAACTTCGCCCCTGCCGCTTAAAAGCCACTCGGGATTAACTTCTAAATAGTCGACAAGTGCTTGCAGGTACATAACACTCGGCTGTCTTTCGTTTAATTCATAGGAATAGATAGTCCTAGCAGAAATTTTAATGCCGTTTTCTGCAAGTTTTTTAGCAACTTCTTCCACTGACATGCCATGTTCAGTTCTAACTTTTTTAATTCTTGATTGTAAGTTTGACATTTACACATTCCTTTTCATTGTAAAGTATTTCACAACTCGCACAAAACTTCAACCCTTCTATGAAGTATCGTGTAATAATTCTTAACTATTGCACAATGTGTCAACACGAGATAATTATTAATTTTGAGGGGTTTAGCTTCTCCCATCTTTCTGTAAAGAGTTTCACAGTTTAGCAATTTCCCTTGACCGCCCGCACAATTTGTCATACTCTATGCAATATCGTGCAGTAAGAAAAATCGAGTAGGGGAAATGAGTAAAAATTTTATCAGTATGAAATATAAAATAGCTCTTATGAGAATTGGTGTAACCCAACGTGAAGCTGCAAATATTTTAGGCTTTTCTGAAAGCTACATCAGTATGCTAATTTCAGGACAAAGAACTAATGAAAAATTTGATAACTGGCTAAAAGACAATGTCTATCTTGATGATTTAAACGGAGCGAAGTTCAATGCAAGAAGATAAAGAGATATGGCTAACAATTGAAGAGGTTTGCGATTTATCCGGCGATAAAAAGGAAACTATCAGACGCAAATGCAAAGCTGGCGAGCTTGTTTCTACTTTTAAAAAAATCGGCAAATTCAAACATTATTACGTTGCTTTATCTTCGCTAAAAGATGAACTTCAAAAAACATATTTGAAATCAAAAAACAAAAATGAAGTCATTTTAACACCAGTAGTGGAGATTAGTTGCTCGTTAGAAGAATATTCAAACGCCCCTGCGTGGGCAAGAAAACAAGCAGAAAAATATCTTGAGCTGTTCACTTTGACAGAAAAACTGACATACAAGGAAACACAAGATTTTATAGCAAAATGGAATGAAAAATATCCTGAGCGGAAAACGGCCTATTCTACTTTGATGGAAGCAAAAAGGAAATATGAAAAGAACGGCATTGAAGCACTACTGAGTAAATATGGACACAGAAAAGGTTGCTTTAAAATAGACACTGAATATTTTGACTATTTCAAAAGTCTATACTTGAAAGAAGGTGCTCCATCAGCTCAATCAGCGTGGATAATGACATTAGGTTTTGCAAAAGAAACCTGTAATATTGATATTAAAAACTTTCCAAGTTCTAAATCTTTTATCAGAATGTTAAGAAAAGATGTCCCCGAGCAAGCTATTTACCTTGCAAGATACGGCGAAGCGGCTTGGAATAAAAAGTATGCTTCATATATTCCAAGAGATTATTCAAACATCACTGCCGGAAGCTTTTGGGTTTCGGATCACGCACAAATTGACGTTGCCGTTAATTTTAACGGTAGCGTATGTTTTCCGTGGGTGACAGTTTTTAGAGATATTAAATCTTCAAAATGGTTAGGATGGTTTTTGCACGCTGAAAGTCCAAATTCTGACCATATTTTTCAAGCTTTTTATTACGGAGTTTTGCTGTTTGGGCTTCCGATTGATATTTATCTTGATAACGGAAAAGACTATCGCTGCAAAGATTTTGCAGGTGGCAGAAGTGGTTCAATAAAAGTTTTACACAACTCATCCAAAGAAAATTCTTTACTGAAAAATCTAGGTATAAATGTACATTTTGCTCTGCCATATAACGCGCAAACAAAGCCTATTGAAAGAGATTTTTTAAAAGTAAAAACATATCTTTCAAAGCATATGGTCGGCTACCGTGGCGGAAAAATTACCGAAAGACCTGAGAAATTAAAAACCGAAATCAAAAACGACCAAATTATGCCTTTTGAGGATTTCAAAACCTTGTTTGACGATTTTATCCTCAATGTTCTGAATAAAATGCCCTCAAGCGGTAAGGTCTTGCAGGGCAAATGCCCTGACGAATTGTGGTCTGAAGAGTATTCTATAAAGAAAATAATCAGCAAAGATGCTCTCAAACTTTTCTGTATGCGAACTTCAAAAGATGTTTCAATCGGCAGAAACGGCATATATGATTCACAGCTTCAGCTTACATATTGGGATGAGTGGATGATTGCTAAAAAAGGCACAAAAGTTTACCTGAGAAGAGATATAAACGCCTATCAGGAAGCTTGGGTATTTGATGCTGCTACAGAAGAATTTTTGGGCAATGCGAATGTCAACCAAGCTGTATCATTTATGGCAAAAACAAATATTGAAAAAGCTCAGTATAAAAAGGCAGTTGAGGCTAAAAATAAAGAAAAGAAACTTTTAAAATCATACATCAAATGCAAGTATAACCCGACAAATGCTGAGATTGTGAACAATTTGAAAAACGGATTACCCCAAACAAACTTTGAAAATAATCCTAAAATTTCAAAAATCACAAACACCAAAATGGATAAGGTTGTTAAAAGCAACAAACAATCTACTTTTAGGGCTGAAAAGTATGTCACGCCAATAAAAGAAAAACAGAAGCTGTATCTCACTGAAACCGAGAAAAAGCGTGATATTGCAAAAAGGGCTATGTAGGAGGAAAAATGAGTTTAATTGAAGAATTAAAAGAATTATTAAAGAATAAAAAATATACGGTGGCATATGCTGCAAAGGCTATAAACGTTTCGAATGCGACTTTGCACCTGTGGATGAACAGTAATTACAAAGGCAACGTGAAAAAGATTGATGATGCGGTTGCAAATTTTCTTGAAATTGAAAAATTGAGAGAGGGCAGAATTAAGGTTGATTTTGTCAAAACCACTATTGTTGATGATGTTTTTGACATCGCTAAAATCTGCCACGTTGAAAATGAAATCGGAGTTTGCTGTGGCGATGCAGGAATCGGCAAAACTTATGCGGTCAAAAAATATGCAATTGATAACACCGATGTAATTTTGGTAGAAGCAGATTTGGGCTACACTCCAAAAGTTTTATTCTCAGAAATTCATAAAAAACTTGGCTTTGACGGTTGTGGCACAATCCACGGAATGTTTTTAGACATAATTAATAAGCTAAAATCTTCGGGTCGTTTAATAATTATTGATGAAGCGGAACACCTGCCATATAAGTCGTTAGAGCTTTTGAGAAGAATTTACGACAAGGCACAAGTAGGAATTTTACTTGTCGGAATGCCTCGTTTGATTATGAACCTTAAAGGTGAAAAAAGGCAATATGCACAGCTTTTTTCAAGAGTTGGCATCTCTATTCGCCTGAATTCACTTGTTGAAGAAGACAAAAAAGCAATAATATCCTCCATCCTCCCTAACTACAAATCAATATATACTACCCTATCTGAATATTGTTCAGGTAATACGAGAGTTCTGACCAAGCTGTTGGTCAGAGCAATCCGTATTGCAGAAATCAACAATATGGAAGTGAATGAGGATGTTTTGCAGGCTAGTATCAGCCAAATAATAGTGTGAGGGTAAGATGGAAGAATATTCAAAAAGCGAAAAAATACTATATATGTCCCTGATAGTTTTGGCAATTTTTATTTTAGGCGTTCAGTGCGGAATTCATCAAGGTCGAAAACTACAAGCGGAGGGCTATTATGAGCAATTTTACTCAAATTAAAAAAATCCATACTTTGAAAAATATCCTTGGATTGGAAGAGGAACTTTACAGAGATATGCTTGCAAGCTTTGGTGTCGGAAGTTCTAAAAATCTTACAGAAACCGAAGCACAGATATTTATAGAAATTCTTGAAGATAAAGTCAGCCTCAAAGGAAATAGTCATAAAAAATACGATGATTTTAAATCCAGGGACAATGCAATGGCAACGCCGGCACAGCTTAGAAAAATTGAAGTTGTATGGAAAGATATGCATACATTTACGGACAAGGATTCTGCAAAAAAATCTCTGAGAAAATTCATCAAAAAACAGTTCCACCTTGAGGATATTCGATTCATTACAAAAATCAAAGCAGGAAAAATCATCGCAGTTCTAGAAAAAATCAAAATTAAAAAGTATTTAAAAGCCCTTTAAACGGCTTTTAATTGTAGATAAAAAGAAAAGGAGAAAAATTATGGAAACCAACAGACAACTTGTAGTCTTAGAAATGATGCACACAGAAATTGCAACTTTAGAGTCAGATTTATTAACTGCCAAAATCGATTTTGCAAACAGTTCTCTTGACGAAAACGATTGGCAATGTAAGTATGAACGCAAAATGACCTGCAAAATGCTAGAGGCTCAAATTGCAATTTTAAGAAAAATAATAAAGGAGATTCCTTTAATTAGTGCAGGTAAAATGGCATTAATGTCAGCATAAGTCGAAACGAGAGGGTAATAGAACAACCTTCTCGTCTTGAGGTAATACCTCAACTGATGAGACTAAATACCGTTAATATTCAATAAAGGTGGTTATTTTGGACGAACAATTAGAAATTAAACAACCATGGGCTCAAGAAATAACAAAAGATGATTTGCCAAATGAGGATTTAAGAATCGTTGCCGATTTAATAAGCCTTGAAGTAGCAGTAAAGATGATGTGTGAACTGCAAGGCATAAACATTTCCATACCTCAAAAAGCTGCAGCAAATGCCAAAATCCGCTACATAAAAAAACATTATGACGGTTCCAAAAAATCTCGTTATGAGCTTGCAAAAGTATGCGGAGTTTCTGAAGGATATATTTACAAAATTGCAAGACAACGTACTGGACTTAAATAATAATACAACAGCAAATACTCTCTAATTTTGAGCCTGTGGCTTTTTAGGAGGTACAGGACAGTATAAGGAGAAAAAATGAACATTGTCGAACCGATACGAGATAAAAAAATTATCAAATGTGTAGAAAAAATTTTACTAGCAGGGAGCAAGCGTAACCTGCTTATGTTTGTTATGGGTACAAACAGTGGTCTAAGAATATCTGATATTTTGGGGCTAAACATTAAGGATGTTCAAAATAAAACACATATTGCTGTTGTTGAGAAGAAAACAGGAAAACACAAAAAATTTCCAATAAATATCAAATTAAAAGCTATGATTGATAATTTTATTGAGGGAAAATCAGGGGATGAGCCTCTTTTTAAAACAAGATTTAATGGGAGGTTGGACCGCTTTCAAGCCTATAAAATTATAAACGGTGCTTGTCGTGAAGCAGGCTTAGATTGTAAAATCGGGACTCACTCTCTAAGAAAAACTTTTGGCTACCACCACTATCAACAATTCAAAGATGTTGTTATTCTTCAAAAAATATTTAACCATTCGTCGCCAAGTACAACATTAAGATACATTGGAATTGAACAAGAAGAAATTGACGAAAGTTACAATAACTTTGTTCTGTAACTCCTTATCAACAAAGGTTTTAAAAGCTTAAGACAACTTAATTATTAAAACAACTTAATAAACCTTATGTGGTGTATAAAATAAAACCCTTATTTCTTTGCTGTTTAAGGGTATTTGTTTTACTAAAAATACTTCTAATACAACATAAATTTAAAAAACATATTTTAAATAATGTTAATAAACTTGCTACAAATTGTTATGGCAACTGTTTTTGTGGTATGGTTTCATTGACGGGAACGGAATTCACCACACAAGGTTTATTATGTTTGTGTTAAAATGGCGATAAAAATAGTGGAAACGTCACATAAGGTTTATTATGTGGTGCTTGAAAAGATTAAAGAGGCATATAGTTGGCGGTATCAAGTAAAGATAACATCGTATTTTTAAATAATTTAAAACAGGAAATTGCACCTGATAAATTTAACCTCATATCTCCTTATGGATATGGTGATATCATGGCACTATGTGGTTTTAAAGAGGCTATTGAGGACTTTTATAAAGCTAAAGTAAATTTTATTATCAAGCAACAGCATGAAATTGTAATGAAGTTGTTTAATATTTCGGATTATTCAATTAAGGCATTTACAGAAGATGAATTGGAGCAAATTGCAGATAAAAACCCTACAATGCAAATTGGTAAGTACTTTGTTGCTCACCCTTATTTTTTAGATGACAACCACAAATTATTAAATTCTTTTGCTGATTTAAAAATTGATTTCATCAAGCTTTTTCAAAAGACCATAGCGTTACCTGATTACAGTGTTTGGAAAGAGCCAAAAAATACTCCATATATAACACCATCATTAGAACAAAAACTTTCAAAAATAGCTCCTTTGGAGAAAATAATTTTATTTTCTCCTGAAGCTTTCTCCACAAAAAAAATAAATCGAAGAGTTTTAGAACTTGAAGTTGAAAGACTTTTTGAAAAAGGGTTCACAGTTATCTCAAGTGTACTTGATAAAAAAGAAGCAATTAAGGGTACCGTTTATTTAGATTTAAGCATGGAAGAATCACTTGCCATTGGTATAAATTGTGCTGGTGTTTATGCTGTTCGCTCAGGTTTTGTTGACTTGATTTTAAATTATATAGATAAAATGACAGTATTTTATCCAGATACAGAAACTTATTCTTTATATAGTCTAAAAAAAATACCTGGTAAAAATATAGAAGAAATTATTGCGACTGGGTCACAAGTAGATAAAATAGGACCATTTTTTCAGATTGAGACAAAGAGTAATCAAAAAATGTATAGATTTTGCTTCACAGCTTTGAGAGTAAAAGAAAAAAGAGAATACATTAAGTATTCAATGTTAGGTATTCCTGTTTGGTTAATTAGAAAAGAACCAAACAGTAGAAAGCATTATTTATTTGCTTGTATTTGTGTCTATAAGGAGGGGAATAAATGAAAATTATAATCCAAGCAGGTGGAAAAGGTACAAGATTAGAACAATTAACAAGAAATAAACCAAAATGTTTGGTGCCTGTTGATAATTTGCCGATTATTTTTCATATTTTTCAGAAATTTCCAGATGCAGAATTTTCTATTATTGCGGATTATAAAACAGATGTATTGAACAAATATCTTGAAGCCTTTGGCTCGAAATACAATTACAAGATTATTGAAGCAACAAAAAAAGGTACGGCATCTGGGATTAAAGAAGCATTAACAGATTTTTCAGAGGAAGAACAGGTTATTATTCTATGGTGTGATTTAATTTTCTCTAAAGACTTTAAAATTCCAAGTGAAAAAGGTAATTTTGTTGGTATATCAAAAGATTTTGAATGCAGATGGTCATTTATTGATGGGGAATTTATTAAAGACCCATCAAGAGAAAATGGTGTTGCTGGATTATTTGTTTTTGAAAATAAACAACCTTTGAAAAATATTGCAATTGAAGGTGCTTTGGTTGGCTGGCTTGAAAAACAAGATATTGAATTCAAAAGATTAGATTTATACGGAACTAAAGAGATAGGAACGATGCTTTCTTATAGTGAAACAAATTGTGATAGACCTTGTTGCCGCCCATTTAATAAAATGTTTTTTGAAGGTGATTTAGTAATAAAAACAGGCATTAATGAACAAGGGAAAAAAATAGCAGTAGACGAAATAGCTTGGTATAAACATGTCAAAGATTTAGGTTATAAAAATATTCCAGAAATACTCGAGTATGAACCTCTAAAAATGAAGCGAGTTCAAGGGAAGAATATTTATGAATATGATTGTCTTACAAAATCGCAAAAGAGAGAAATTCTAAGAAAACTTATTGAAGCCTTAAAAGAACTACATAATCTTGAGCCAATAAAGCCTGTTTGCGTAGAAGATATCAGAGAAAACTATATTATAAAAACATTTGATAGACTTTCAGAAATAGAAAAACTTGTGCCGTTTGCTGAAGATGAATTTATTAAAATTAATGGTTGTTATTACAAAAATGTGTTTTTCAATAAAGAAAAGTTAAATACGACCATCGAAACTATGTTTCCAAAAGAATTTAAATTGATTCACGGAGATTGTACTTTTTCAAATTTAATGTTTGATACGTTTGATATGAAGGCTATTTTAATTGATCCCAGAGGTTATTTTGGGAAAACAAAATTCTATGGTGATGTGGATTATGATTGGGCCAAACTATTTTATTCAATAAATGGCGAATATGACCAGTTTAATCGTAAAAAATTCACTCTTGATATTAGAAAAGAAGATGTTGAATTTGCTATAAAACCTAATAACTGGGCAGATATGGAAGAATTTTTCTTCGATTGTCTTCCATTGGTTAACAAAAGAAAAATCAAACTACTACATGCCATAATTTGGTTGTCATTAACTACATATGCTTGGGAAGATTATGATTCCATTTGTGGTGCTTTTTACAACGGAATTGTGAAACTTGGGGAGGTTTTTTAAATGATTGAACTATCTCCTTTGGCAAAAACTTGGATAATAGATGTCGACGGGACATTATTAAAACACAATGGACACCTAAATGGCGGTGACATTTTATTAGATGGAGTAAGAGATTTTTTTGATAGTCTTAACCCTGAAGATAAAATAATTCTTTTGACAGCAAGAAAAGCTGAACATCTTGAATGCTTAATTAAATTTTTGAAAGAAAATAACCTACGTTATAATAATTTGATTTGTGATATGCCCATGGGTGAGCGGATTTTAGTCAATGATGAAAAGCCATCAGGACTAAAAACAGCTTATGCAATCAATAAAAAACGTGATGAAAAATTAGAGATTAATTATAAAATAAATGCACAACTATAGGGGGGTAAAATGCAATCTACAATAATTAAAGATATATCAAAATTAGAAAATTCAGATATAATTTCCGCAAAAAAAACTATTGAAAAAGAAATAGAAAGCTTAAGAGTTTTGGAAGATAGCTTGGATGAATCTCTTACAAAAGTATTAGATTTAATGCAGAAAACTACAGGGAGAATTGTATTTACAGGAATGGGAAAATCAGGTATTATAGGACGCAAGATTGTTTCATCTTTAGCCTCAACAGGAACACCTGCATTTTTTATACATCCGGCAGAAGCCAGTCATGGCGATTTAGGAATGTTAACAGTAGAAGATGTTGTTTTTGCAATTTCTAATAGCGGAGAATCAAAAGAACTAGCTGATATTTTAAATTATTGCAAAAGATTTGGCATTCCATTAGTTGGAATCGCAAAAAAAGAAGAAAGTACACTTGGAAAAGCCTGTGATATCATTCTAAAACTTCCAAACGCAAGAGAAGCTTGTCCTCTTGGATTAGCTCCAACCTCATCAACTACGGCAACGCTTGTACTTGGTGATATTTTAACGGTTGCATTAATGGAGCGAAAATGTTTTACGAAAACTGATTTTAATCAAAGACATCCAGGCGGAAAACTTGGTTCAGTGCTATTGAAGGTTTCAGATTTAATGCATACAGGTAGTGAGTTGCCAATTTTGGGAGAACAAGTTTCTATGCAGGAAGCATTGTTAGAAATGACATCTAAAAGATTAGGCTGTGTTGGATTTGTAAATTCACTGGGAGAGTTCATTGGTATTCTAACAGATGGCGACTTAAGAAGATGTCTGTCTGCAAACGTTTTAAATAAAAATGCGATTGACTTGATGACAAAATGCCCTAAAACAATTATACCTTCAGCAATGGCAACAGAAGCAATAAAAATAATGAATGAAAAGAAAATTACAAATTTGTTTGTAATAGAAAATAACAAACCTGTCGGGGTTATACATATCCATGATTGCTTAAATAGCGGAGTAATATAATGTGGTTATTTGAAAATAAAAAACGTGGATGTTCAAGAATAGTAAAAATATTTGGAAATGTAGTATACATTGTAACTAATGGTTACAAAAAGAGAACTCAAAGATTTTTAGGGAATCTTATTCTGACATTAAAAGTTAAACTAGAAGATGATACAGAGATAAAATCTACAAAAGTTTTTGGGAAAGAAATTACTAAAAGGATAGAAGATGAAAATTACAGAAAAGTATATTTTCTTGAAAAACTTGTTTGCTCAAAAAATTTAAAGCAAATTTTTCAGGAAAAAAACAGAAAATATTTTAACGGATATGATGATGTTTTGATTTTAAATGCAAACAGCGGAGAAATATACCTGTTTTTAACTTATTTATTAGTTCCATTTTTGAAAAAAATTAATAGCACCAATTTTATTTTAGTTGCGACAAAAAAATATCATGTTGATTTGATAAAATTGTTATGGGCTGATGTGCCTTATATTTACATTCCAAAGCTAGAGAAAAATTTCAAAAACCTTTGCACAACTATTAATCGCCAAAGGTTTTTTACTCTATTTAGAGGGGAACATTTTATCAAGGTTGAACAGGATATAAAAAATAATCCGATTGATACTTCTCACTATTTTTATTCAATTATAGATGAACTTAAAATAGACGAAAAGGATTTAGATTTTAGGGAAGCCAAAGTTCCTGCTGGTATTCACCATTCACTATTAAAAAAAATAAAGAAAACGAAATTAAATCTTAATAATTTTGTGTTTATTGCTCCTGAAGCTGTCTCTTGTGAGGAATATGACAATGATTTTTGGGTTGACTTATGTGAAGAATTTAACAATGCTGGAATTGACGTTTTTATGAATATTGTTGATAAAGATACAGATATTATCGGCTGTGATTATAAGACTTGTAAATTAACTTTCAGTGAAGCTTTTGCATTAGCTAAATTATCCAAAGGCGTTGTTTCTTTACGAAGTGGATTAACAGAATCTCTTCTGCAAACTAATGTTCCGTTATTTAGCTTATATACAAAATTCAGAAATAGATATGTCTTTAACGATATGGCAGTTGAATTTGTATTGTCAGGTTTTGGGTTGAATAAATTGCCAAATATAAATCCAGATAATCTCTATGAATTCAATATGTCAGAATTATCTAATAAAAATGTACTCATGCAGATTGTAAATTCCTTTACAGTAAAAAAACAACAGGAAAAAGATTTATGCAAATAATTAAAGTGAAAAAAGAAAAAAGAAAACTCAAAGTAAAAATTTGCGGTTGTACCATATACAGCAAATCCATCGATAAAGAAGATTCGGAAGTTAAAATTAAATTATTATTAAATTTAATTTACTTTAAATTTAATAAAGACGAACACATTTTTACTTTAAGAGTATTTGGTTTTCGTTTTTTTCAAAGTAAGCTACAAAATTCACATAAAATATTTTATTTATTCTCATTGCCAATTTGGATAAAAAAGACAACTGGGCAATTCAAAAACGAATTTTTAGATAAAATTTTAAATAAATATGATGAATATGACGATTATTATATATTTCTTTCTCGTAGCGGTGAATTTTATTTACTAATGCACCATTTTGCACAGTGGTTGGAAAATAATAAATCTAAAAATTTTATTCTTATTTTTACAGCAAAATATCATTTAAATATATGCAAAATGTTCTTCCCTCATATTCCCATGGTTTATGTTAAAAAAGTAAATGTCCCTTTAGTTTCCAGAGCAATTAATAAAATAAAAATGAATTACAAATCTAAAACGATATATATTCCAACTTGTGAAAAATATTTCATAGAAACTGAAGATAAAATTAGAAATAATAACGCACATTATTATGAATGCTTAAAACAACATTTAAATTTGAAATACTGCAGTCTTTCAAATTTTTCAATATCTCCTGAAACAAAAAACAAAATTAATAACATTGCGAATTATATATTGAACAATAATTTCATTTTTATATCTCCTGAAACATTAAGTAATGAACCAATGGAAAAAGATTTTTGGGAAAATTTATGTAAAAAATTTAGAAGTTTAGGCTATGAAGTTTTTTGCAACTCAATGGAATTTAGAAATTTAGTTGTAGGAACTCAATCTGCATTTTTAACATATGAAGAAGCTATAGAACTTTCAAAATACGCTAAAGCTATTATCGGTTTAAGGAGTGGCTTCTTGGAATGTCTATCACAATCTGGAGTACCTTTATTTGCTTTTTATACAGATTTTCCTAAGCGTCCTGGGTTTAAAAGAATTCAATCAAGTAAAGTTTTAAGTGGTTTTTCAATTAAAAAATTACCGAATGTGAATAATGAAATTATTTTTGAATATGATGTAAACAAATACAGTGATGAGAAATTGATTATAGATGACGTCATCGCTAAATTGAATAAAATAAAAGATACAAATAAATTAATAGGAGCACATAATGGCTAATAATGATAACCCAAATATAGTTCAAGTTGAAGACTTAGTAAAATATTGTGGGAAACATAAACATGTTTTTATTTATGACTGTAAATGTTCACAGATATTACTTGAAAAATTCTTAAAATCGTGTGATATAGTGGTAGAAGGCTTTTTGATTGATAATAATGATCAGATTGTTAATGCAGCCAAACCAGTATATACTCTGCAGCAAGCTCATGACAGAGTCGCAAAATCAAATATTTTTCATAAAACAAGACGAATTCAACGTGATACCTGTGTTATTGTCGGTAATGAAGATTATATGTGTAATTGGACATATAACCAACTTAAAAAATATGGATTTGATGAAATATATTTTATGACAGAATGGAATAAAAGAACTATTCCTCATAAAATGACTCCACGCTCAAAAGAAAATTTTTGGTTAGAAGTTAATATTGCAGACCACTGTAATTTAAATTGCCAATGTTGTGATCATTTTTCACCGATTGCAGATAAAAAGTTACTTGATATTAATGAATTTGAAAAAGATATGTCTCGTCTTGCAGAATTAATGAATAACGAAATGGGCATTTTTAAAATTCAAGGTGGAGAGCCAACTCTACACCCACAATTAATAGATTTTATGCGCATAACAAGAGAAAAATTCCCAACATCTACAATATTTTTCTTTACTAACGGAATTTTATTATTACAGCTTGAAAATTGTGAAAATGGTAATTTATGGCAAGCAATGAAAGATTATGATGTAACATTGATGGTTACATCATATCCTGTAAAATTAGATTTTCAAAAAATTGATACAAAAGCAAAACAATATGGTTTAAAATATGAACGATTTGTTGAAATCGGAAAAGTAAATCCAAATGAAGCCGGACAAAATAAATATTTTGGTAAAGATATTGATAAACTCTCTGTTCATCACCCTTTTGATTTAAAAGGGAATGTTGAAAAATACCAGTATGTATCTTGTTATCAATTTAATGAAAGTATAACTTTAAGACACGGTAAAATATATACCTGTCCATTTATACCTTATGTTGGCTATTTTAATAAGCATTTTAATCAAAATTTAGAGGTAACAGAAAATGACTATATCGATATTTATAAAGCCAACTCTTATGAAGAAATAGCTGAATTCTGCACTCATAGAAGTGATTTTTGCAAATATTGTGATATTAAAAATAGAAAAGTACAAAAATTTGCTATATCAAAAAAAGAAATTACGGAATGGAGTTAAAATGAAAAAACTATTAAATACGATACTTTCTATTAAAAATCAAAATGGTCACAAAGTTATAACTATTTTAGGTTTAAAAATTAAACTTAAATTATCAAATTTAATACTTGATAAAATTACAGAAGTTAATTTAAAAAGTGATTCATTATGTCGAATACAAAATAATATCATGGATTTATTAGATGAACCAGTTATATTATCCAATGATTTTTATCCTTATTTAAACAAAATTAACATTAAAGATGATTATTTAAATTTAATAAAAGGATTAGATGATGAAAGTGTTTTGAATGTTCAAAAAGCTTTAGCAAGAATACAACAATTGAAAAATACTAACAATCGCTTTTATTTTCTTAGTAACGAGGAATTATCCGAATTAAGAAATTTGCAAGCAAATTTTGTGAAATCTATTGTGCAAGTGGATAAAGAGATTTGGGCATACAAAGATTATTTATTACCAAATTCATTTTTTGATTCATCAGTTTTCTACTACGAACATAATTTAAAAGAATTTGACAATATTGATTTTTCAAAAAGTGTAATAGATGCAGGTGCCTCAATTGGTGATTCAGCAGTATTGTTCTCAAGGCTTACATCAGATAATGTTTATAGCTTTGAACCCGTTAGTAAACTTTATGAATCTTTAACTAAAACAATTGAAATTAATAATCTAAAAAATGTAATCCCAGTAAAACTAGGATTATTAGATAAAGAAACTGACAAGGATATTTATGTCGCTGGTATTGCAGGACAGTCTACATCTATAAATTCTTATAGAAATAGTGGTTCCAATATTGAAAAAGTTCATTTTACGACAATAGATAATTTTGTAAAACAACATGATATCAAGGTTGGATTAATAAAAGTTGATGTAGAAGGAGCTGAAAGATATTTGTTGCAAGGTGCGATTAATACAATAAAATCCCAAAAACCGGCATTAAATATTTCAATTTATCATAATGCTGAGGATTTCTTTAAAATAAAACCTTTAATTGAAAGTTGGAATTTGGGCTATAAGTTTAAAATTACCAAGCCTTCAATAACCAATATTTTTGTCGAAACTGCATTATTAGCAGAAGTTCCAAAGTCTAATATCAAAATTGGAGTAGAAAATGAAATTAAATAACTCAACAGCAAATTCATTTGAATATAAATGGTTATTATTAAGAATATTCCCATACATTAAGCCATACTTATTTAGAATATTTTTAGGTTTTTTAATTGCGATACCACTAGGTTTACTTGATGGTGTTACAGCATTTGCTTTAAAGCCTTATATGGATTTCGTTATCGGTGGTAAAAATTTTGAGCTTAGTGCCTTTAATTATTCTTTAAACATAACATCGCTTGAAATGTCTTTTCTTATTCCTATTGGAATTGTTATGTTTGCTTTAATTCAAGGTGTTTTAAGATATTTAAATGAATATTTATCCGCTTGGACAAGTGCCCATATAACTAATGATGTAAGATTTGATTTGTTCAATCGCTTGATTCATATGCACCCTCAATTTTTTGATGAAAATTCTTCAGGAATTATACTTGCAAGATATGTTGGCGATCCTGCTGCTGCATCTGCAGGAATTGTAGATAATATAAAAACTATTACAACTGCTACTTGTGGAGCATTAGGTTTAATTTTAGTAATGATTTATAGTTCTTGGAAACTTGCTTTTATTGGTGTATTGGTTCTTTGCATTGCCTTTATTCCTGTTGCTTTAATTAGAAAACTAATACAAGAAACTTCTAATAAAAATATGGTTATCGGTGGTAAAATTACTACTAATATGAATGAAACATATGGTGGTAACAAAGTGATGGCAGCTTATGAATTACAAGAGAGACACGAAAAATATTTTAAAGAGCAACTCTTGGAAGGATATAATATTGGCATATCTTTACTAAAACGTACAGCTTGGATGTCACCCTTGATGTATTTGATTGCATCATGTGGTATTGCTATTGTATTAGGTTATGGTACATATTTAATAAATATTGGTAATATGACAGCAGGATCATTTGCTTCTTTTGTAACTTCTTTATTATTATTGTATAAACCAGTAAAAACTTTAGGCGGAACATTAGCTGGTATTCAAAATATCTTTGTTGCAATGGGGCGTGTATTTGAATTATTTGACTTAGAACCGAATATTGCAGATTGCAAAAAACCAATCAAAATGACTAGTTTAAATAATAACATCAAATTTGAAAATATAGTTTTTGAATATACTCCAGATCAACCTGTTTTAAAAAACTTAACTTTAACTGTAAATAAAAATGAAACACTCGCAATTGTTGGAAATTCAGGTGGCGGAAAGTCAACATTGGTTAATTTAATTCCACGTTTTTATGATATCAAGACAGGTTCAATAAAAATAGACGAAGTTGATATAAGAAACTTCTCATTGAAATCATTAAGACGCAATATCTCAATGGTTTTTCAAGATAATTTTTTGTATTCTGGAACTATAAAAGAAAATATTCTTATGGGAAATCCTGATGCCACAACGGATCAAGTAATGCAAGCAATACAATCAGCACATTTGCAGGATATGATGCAAGAATTACCTGAAGGCTTAGAGACGATGCTTGGTGAACGAGGGTTAACTCTTTCTGGCGGACAAAGACAGCGTGTTGCAATTGCTCGGGCAATGCTTAGGAATGCTCCAATTGTAATTTTGGATGAAGCAACTTCTGCATTAGATAACGAATCAGAAGCAATAGTTCAAGCTGCAATGGATAATTTGGTGGAAGATCGCACCGTATTCATTATAGCTCACAGACTTTCTACTATTAAAAATGCAGATAGGATTGCAGTAATAAATGAGGGTGAATTAGTTGAATTGGGAACGCATGAAGAATTAATCCAAAAAGAAAATGGGCAATATAAACATTTATACGAAATGCAATTTAGAAATCAAGAAGTTAATGTTTAAGAATTATTTAGAATTTAGATTAAATATTGTTCAGTAGCGCTAAGAATTTCTCCAACAATTGTGCTATTTAGCGATAAATACGGTCGTGCAGGGATTGTGACTTTTTTGCCTTTGCCAGCGTTACCGCCGAGTTGATGGATTGCTGCGTATTCCAAGTTTGAGCCGATAACGGCACTTTCGCTATCGTATTGAGTTGTAATAGAGGTAGCGAGCTGCCCTTCTACCTGCAAAATTCTGCCGGGCCAGTGCTTTGTTTTCTTCCGTTTTTTAATTGTAGATTCAGCCAATTCCTGCCATTTGGCAGGTCGACCTTCTTGCTCAAAATTTTCTTCCACAGCATCAGCCATAATACCTGCAATGTTTTTCATCAAAGGTTTCATTTCTTCGCATTTACTTGCAACCTTCAAAAGGGCTTCTTCCACAGCTTTATTGTCAATTCTGATTTCAATATTATCCGACATTTTTATGTAGGTCCTGGATTGGATAATTCGCAATCAGTAGCTCCTTAAACATTTTATTTTTTCTGTCGCCGGTTTTATTATTGATACCGTTTAGTCGTTCGACTGCAATCATTTCAAAGTCTTTGTACAGCTCACGGATTTTCGGGCAATCATCATAGGAAAGTAAAAATCTACCCTGAATATTTTTCAAAGTATCTCGTAACTTTTCATGTGCGAAGCCTTCTGTGGTGGTTACTTCATATCCGCATCCGCAAGTATATGGTGGGTCGCAATAGAAAAATGCATCTTCGTGGTCATATTGCTTAATTAGCTTTTCAAAATCCCTGTTTTCAACCAAAACTTTGTCCAAGCGTTTGTGAATTGCATCAATTTTAAATAAAATATTTGTCTGACTTTTGCTTGCTCCGCCTGAAGATTTTTTGACTGTTCCATAAGTTTCGCCTCTACCGCCAAAGGAGCGAGTGATTAAAAATAAGAATTGGACTGCTTTTTGGATATCAGTATAAGGTTTTGAATTTAAAAATTGCACAAACATTTCACGAGAGCCAAGTAAGTATCTAAGTTCTTCTTTCAACGCTTCAGGGTGATATTTTACAATTCTGAAAAGGTTTACAAGCCTGCCGTCTAAGTCATTGTAAATCTCTAAATCTGCCCAACGGGGTTTGTAAAACAGAACCCAACCGCCGCCGCCGAAAGGTTCAACATAAGATTTGATGTCAGTCGGGATAAGTGGTGCGATTGTTTTTCTTAGCAATCTTTTGCCGCCGACCCAATTTAATAAATGTTTTGTATCAATAGTCATTTTTAAACTCCTTTTAAATGTGTTTTAAATCTCTTTTAATTCATTTTACCAATCCGTTCGCCGGATTATGCGACCATCCGACATCGGGTGCAATTTTCTTGCCTGTCAGCGGGTCCGTATAAACGGTTACAGGCATGTAGTTACCCGATTTCTTGGAAACAAGCTGTTTTTCTTCTGATAATCTTCCGTCCGAATCATCAACGGATAAATTTTTCTCTTTCAGGTTGTAATCAGCTAAAGCCCTCACTCTGCACCGACATCGCCAACCATTTGGTGGGTAAAAAGAATTCCAAAACGGGTCGTCATATCTAAAGACCAGTCCGCTTAATTGTGCGTGTTCAGGGCGTGTACGCTGGTCCAAAACTGATACGTATTCCCAATACGGTCTATTGTCAGCGTTATCAAACTGTGTCTTGTACCGTCCGGTTTGGTATGCTGTTTGCATATTTACTGAATAAATTGTTTTTAGCCGATACATTGAACCGAGTTGTACTTTTTCGATATTTCCTTGTGAATCGCCGATAAATTGTTCGCCCCACCAACCTTTTTTCTGCAAAGTTGGTTTTAATTCTTTTTGGAAAGATTGAAACGTTTGTCCGTCTTCCAGTGCTTTTTCAAGTGCAGAGCGAATATCCTTTAAAATATCTTCCCTCATCGCCTTTGCAACTGTGAAAGATTTTTTGTGTGCATCTTGCCAAAGTTCGTACCAATCCCAGGATAATTTGTTTTCTTTGCCTTTGAAGTATTTAATCGCAGCAGCAGGGGAGAGTTTAAATAAGGCTTTAAGTTCCATATTCAACCTCCCAAATCTTTTGTGCAACGGCTTGTGCTACATTTACGGTCACAGCATTTCCTGCCATTTTATAAAGTTGAGAATCGGATATGCCAAGCTCTCTTGCTTGCTGTACCATCGCATCAGGAAAGCCCTGAAGCCTGAAGCATTCAGTAGGGGTTAACCTTCTTATCCTGAAATCATCGTCAATCGTTCCCATATTGCAGTGGGTGTCTAAGGTTTGAGAAACCTTTTTACCGACTCTGCCTCTTCTGGTCTTTGAATTAGGGAATGCAAGATTAATTCCATCGCCGATTGTTGCTTCATCGTAGCCTTTTTTAGTTCCGTTTTTTATCCGCATCAATGGTGTATCGCCGCCAACTTTTAAGGTTTCAACTATATTTGAGGCTTTGTATTTATCAAATCTAGGTTTATTAATGAAATACAAACCTGTCTTACCGCCCAAGCCACCGCCGTTTGAAGTCAAGCAGGTGCTTAAACCATCAGTTTCGTAAACTCTGTCGCCTTGGGATGTTTTTGTACTCAGCGGATGTTTTCGGATTTCGCTAATATTCTCTTCTGCGATTCCAGTGAGAGGAAATATTTTTCCGATACATTCTGTTCCAAGACATCCGACAATGTACACTCTTTCCCTGTTTTGAGGAACTCCGAAGAACTTAGAATTAAGAACTTGCCATTGCACGCTATACCCAAGGTCGGTGAGAACTTTAATGATAGTCCTGAAAGTTCGTCCAGAGTCGTGGTTAAGTAGCCCTTTAACGTTTTCGAGAATAAAGTATTTGGGCTTTTTGTCGGATAAAATCCGTGCGACTTCAAAAAAGAGTGTGCCTCTGGTGTCGTCAAATCCTCGTCTTTTGCCTGCAATTGAAAAAGATTGGCAAGGAAATCCTGCACAAAGGATATCAAAGTCAGGGAGTTGTTTTGTATCGATTGTTCGTACATCGTCATAGTAAACCTCATTATCTTTGCTGTGATACGCCAAGTATAACTGGACGGCGTATTTATCGTTGTCACAAAACCCGATGCCTTCAAATCCGACATTTTCAAGTGCGATTTTAAAACCGCCTATGCCGGAGAAAAGGTCGAGAAATTTAAGGGGAGTTTTGTTAGTCATCTAATCCATCACTCCTTCCTTGCAGTTCACATAAGAAAAGTGCCTTTTGAAGTGATTGTTCAAATTGCTTACTTTTCAAGTTTTTATCTGTCAAAAGTTCTTTTGCTTCTTCAAAACTTTCGCAGGACTCAAGAAGCGAAATCAAAGGATTAAGCATTTTTTGAGCTTGAATGCTTAATTCTGTTTCAGAAAGGAATTTAAACAATTCATCAATCTGAACTTGCCCCTCTATTTCAGGTTCTTCCTTAAACTGTGAAAATTGAGAGTCGGATGGGGCATTTTCTATAATTTCAAAATCTTCAGCATCATAGCCAAAAGCCTTGATAAAATATTCTTTAGTGAATTTAACTCCGCATTCTGAAATGATTTTATCTCGCTGTGCCAAAGTTAAATCGACATCTTCTTCCTGATACATTTCAAAAACAGGTACATCCTGATTAGTAAAATTGATTTCATAAATCCATTGCAGGAGTTGATTAATAGTTTTTTCAACAAGTTTTCTGTCAGAATCAATAATGTCTTGACGGACAGCAAAGTGGGTATTTGATGCTGCATAACTTCCATTTGCTCCGATTTCGGTTGTTAGAGTTTGCCCCAAGATTGCTTTTGAAATCTCAGCATTCATTTTATCAATCAGTTTTTCAAATATTTCAGCAGAGGAAGATTTGTTTGCCTCCTGGATTTCAACAGAGCTGTCATCAGGAATCACAGCAACCGCATCTTGTACCATATCTTCAAGTAAATCAGCGAGTTTGTCTGTTTCTTCTTTACTTGCCCCACGGGGATGTTTGCCCACAAGATTTGGAATTCCATATTTTTCAGTGAAGATAACCCAAAATTTCAATCCGCCTTTTTTAAATGTGACGGGCCAGAACACTCTTGATAAAGTTCTTTCTCCGTATGGATTTTCGTAGCTCGGATTAGATTGCGGACACAAAAACTTTTTAGGCGGAAGTTCTTCTCCATAGTAATGCTCTTTTGTTCTGAATTTTAGATGGTTGTCATCGTCAAAACAAAACCATTCAGTAGGTTTTGACTTTAATTCAATCGGCAAAATAAGGTTATCGACTTTGCCCCAAATTATTTCTATCGGCTGAAAACCGAATAAAGTTGCCTCCAAAATGTCGTTAATCAGCTTATAAATATCTAGTTTCTTTAATAGTTTTTCAAGTTTTTCTGTAGTTTCGTCCTTTTCTGATTCGTTTTTTATCTCCCATTCAAGCGACATAACCCCTGATTTGCGAGATTGTACGCAGGCAAAAACGTGAGCATCGCACATCAATTCTTTATAAACTTTGACATCTTTGCCCTGTTTTCTCAAAACCACATCTGGATCGGGCAAATATGAGCCTAAAGAATAAAAATTCAGGCTTCGTTTTCGTGTTGCAATTTCGTCTGATAATTTGTTTGGCATAAAAAATCCTTTATGAAGTTAGTCAAAACCATTTTTAAAACCCTTTTAACGTGTTTTAAAATCGTTTTTTAATGCGGATTAGGTGTATTGGGTGGTAAAAATCAAAAACGGTCGCTTAAAAGCCGTCTGTAATTTTTAAGGTTTCCATTTTTTTACGAGTTGAAATATGGATTTCACCGGAGCCGTTGCCGGCTGCATGCAGAGCAAGTGCTAAAGCCCAAAATCTGTCTGCGTGTCCGTTATCCGAATGGTCAGCATCAAAGCGAATGTTGTTTGCGGCAGTTGTTATTCTCCTGACCGAGTGCAAGTCTTCTCTGATTTCGTGCTGCTTGGGGATAAAAACAGTCCTGTTTTCAAAATGAGTTCGAAGCGTATAAGCCAGTTCTTCCTTTATTCGGTTGGTGAACATAATTGGCTCTACCCGATATTGCCCGAATTTGCGTTGGGCGTTTTCACTTAACTGCATTCCTATTCCTGTCGAATCAGGGCAACATCTTCTAAAATTCCGGTAGGACAAAACACCTGATAATATTTCTTCTTGCTTGTGAAACGGCATTTTTGCAAGTTCAATAACGCATCTTGTGTACAAAATATTTTCAAACTTTTCTAATACCCAAATAACTGTTAAATCTTTTTTTCTGCCGACATCCATCCCTACAAACAGGTCGTTTTGAGTATCGTTTAAGGACTTTAAAATATCGTCCAATTCGCAGGTAACGATTAAGTCATATGGCAAAAAGGCACAGGCTTCATCAACGGCAACACAGCAGTATTCCTGAAGCCAAGTGTATTCATCAAAACAGTTGTCTCTTTCATTCTGCAACCACTCTTCTTGTTCTTGATGGGTGGTTTTTTTCTGCGTAATTTTATCAACCAAACCCTCAGATACAGCAACTTGAATTGGAGTTTTGTGATGGCTCCAATGTAATTTGCCCTTTTGTACCTGCTCGATAAATTTATAATATAAACAGCTTTGTCCATTGTGCGTGGATAAAATCCTTAAAGGGAAACCCCAAGTAATACAAGGTCGAGCTGCTTTCCAAAGTTCTTCAGGATTATTGTGAAAGGCAAATTCATCAAGGATAACTTTACCGCCTTTTGAGCGGAAGCCTTTTGGATTTGAAGATAATGCGTGAATTTTTGTGCCGTTTTTAAATTCAATTACCAGTGCTTTTATATCTTTTTCAGAATCAATAACAATTTCGCCCCTGCTTTGAGCAACTGCGTGGAAAAATTTAACCCATTTTTCGCAGTAATCAATGTATTCTTTCGCAGCAGATTCGTCAGCTGAAGAAAACCAAACAGCAGGAACTTTTTTGTTAATGCAGTCGCTTACATCTTCAAAACTTTGGACATAGGTTGCACCGATACGGCGAGATTTTTCCCATATCTTTATCTTTGAATTATCGTCTAGCCAACGCATTTGATAGGGTAAAAAATATTTATTGCTCATAACTTTTTATCCCCAAAAATTCTTCATTTATGGTTTTCATAAATTCAGGCGAAAGCTCTTTTGAACCTGTATCTTCAGTTCCTTTTTTAGAAACTTCATCTTCGTATTCTTTGATTTTTGTAATCAGTGGGAGCATTTTTGTAAAAGCGAACATTCTTCCGGGATCAACTTTTTCGTTGTTTTCCATATCGTATTCAATGGAAATCATTAATTTACGTGCAAAATTGTACAGTTCCTCATGGAACATTTGTTTTGATTCCAAATATTGCTTACGCTTGTTATCCCAAGAATATTCATCTTTCCAGTTGCGGATTGATTTTTCATGCACCTTAAGCTGAGATGCAATTTCATTTATTGTCATCTGCTCAATTACATACATTCGCTCTGCACAAGTCGCCAAGGAATCCTTCTTAGTCAAAATAGTCCTCCAAGTTAGAAATTTTCTTTTTTAATCTTCTGAGTTCTGTGACTATTTCATTTAAGCGAGTTAAGGAAACAAGGGCTTTTTCTGTTTCTTGCTTTGTTGTGTCATCCTCGTACGGATTCAACAAAGAACGGATTAAAAGAATAAGTGCCGCTGCTTCCACATCGAGATTCCTGTATTTTGACTTGGCTTCTGAAAGTTGCCCTTTTAGCTGAATTCTTTCAATATTCATTTAGAAATCTCCCTTTTTAAAATAGGACACCAAAGATTGCCGTCAATTTTACTTTCGATTCGAGATAAAACTGTCGCATTGTACTGGTTGGTTTCAACCAAATCTTTCAGGATTTCAAAATTATTTGAAATAATTTTTTCAAAAGTTTTGACCTGTGCGTTGTGGTAGATATACCAAATAACAAAAATAACAGCAGGGAAGCCGATACTTTCAAAAAGTTTTAATAATAAAGATAGTTCCACAGTTTATCCTTTCTATACTGACTTTTGAGGGATTCCCCCAAAAAGAAAACGAGCTCTACGGCTCTTTTATTGTTCACGATAACGCATCGCTCAATTACACTTCAAATTCTCGTGGGCACTCTCTTTCGCAGTGGACTTGCACAGTCATAAAAGAACTGCCCAAGCACATTTGAGAGTGTGCAAAAAGAGAGCTTATACTGCGAACATACAAAATATTTTTTCAAAATGCACAAAACCGATGGAGAAACTAAATGAAATTTTTTGAAGTATTTAAGGCAGGTAATTATCCTCAAGGGAAATTTACTAAAGCCGAAGTTGAAGAACTTGCAAAAAACTATGACCCGAGTTTTTGCGAAGCTCCGATTACACTTGACCATGAACAAAAGGGACCGGCATACGGTTGGGTTGAAAACCTTAAAGAAGAGGGCGGAGTACTAAAAGCCACGTTTAAAGATTTATCAGATGACCTTAAGGAATTTGTAAATCAGGGAAAATACAAAAAAATCTCTATTGAAATTTACAGAGAGTTAGAGGGTAAAAAGCCGTATTTGAAGGCTGTTTCTTTTTTGGGAGCAAGTATCCCTCAAGTAAAAGGAATGAAAGCTGTCGAATTTAAAGAGGGCGAATCTGATACATACATTTTTGAAACTGTAATCCAAGACAGCGAAGAAGATCAAGACACAGAAGGATTAAAGGCAACTATTGATGATTTAACAAAGCAGGTTGCCGATTTTAAAGAAAAAGCAAAAAAGAATACAGAAATTAAAGACTTAAAATCTCAGGTTAAAGATTTGAGTATTCAGCTTGCTAAATTCAAAGATGATGCAGCAGGCAAGGATGAACTTGCAAAAGAATTGAAAGATATCAAAGACAATCTTAGAACCAAAGATTTTAACGAATTTATTGATAAACAAATTGAAACAGGGACTTTGACCCCTGCTCAGAAAGATGCTGTTTTTTCTATTTTATGCGACTTGGACAATGTTAAAAAGTTTGATGACGCATCCAACAGCATCGAGGATTTTAAAACTTTAATCACTGCAATGCCTAAACAGATTGAGTTTAGTGAAGTTGCTACAAAGAAAAAATTGACTACAAAAGTTGATGAAGAAAAGTACGCAGATGCAGATGAAGAAAGTGTGGAGATATACAAACAGGCTAAAGCCCTTGCTAAAAAAGAGAATATCTCCTTTAAAGACGCACTATTAAAAATAAAGGAGATATAGATGGGACGCTTAGAAGAGCTACGAATTAACGCATACCTATCAGAGGTAGCAAGAGGTTACAGTAATAATGCTTTCATTGCAGAAAGTCTGTTCCCGACAATAGAATCTGAACTTGAAAAGATTGATATCTTTGAATTTAACAAAGAAGCTTTCCAAATGTACGATACAGAACGCGCAATTAGGGCCAATTCAAACGTAATCAGCCCAAAAGGTTTTACAAAAAAATCTGCGACCTTGTCCGAACACGATTTAGCATACCCAATTGATTATCGTGAGGAAGAAGAAGCTGCTAAAAAGGTCAAGCTACAAGTTCACGCTACAAATGTTGTAACGCAAGGCTTAAAGCTAAAGCACGAAAAACAGTGTGCAGACCTTGTCCAAAATCCTAACAGCTATCCTGATACTAATAAAGTTGCATTATCTGGAACCAGTCAATTTAATAATGGCTCTTCAAATCCAATTATAACGATTGACAATGCAAAAGATAAAGTTTGCAAAAACATTGGACAAGACCCAAATACTTTAGTTATGGGGCAAGATGTTTGGAGAGCTTTAAAAAACCATGAAGGTTTAAAACTGATGCTTTCCACTGACAAAAATAAAGTTCTTACATTGGACCATTTTAAAGAATTTTTTGAAGTTGAAAATATTTTTATCGGCAAATCGATTTTTGCCAATGAAAAGAACGAATTTGTAAGAGTTTGGGGCAATAACATTGTCTTGGCATATGTCCCAAAACTTGATTCGAGAACTGAATACGACCCTGCTTTTGCTTATACAGTTCGTAAAAAAGATGCACTTCAAATCGATGAATACAAAAAAGAAGGCAACAAAGTCAAATATATCAGAGCTACAGACATTTATACTCCTTTTCTTGTCGGTGCTGAAGCAGGGTATTTGATTTCAAACGTAATCGATTTAACACAGGGAGAAACTAATGGCTAATAAAAAATATACGGTAAAAAACACCAATCTGCTACATAGCGGAACGACCTATAAAATAGGCGATGTCATTGAACTTGATGAAAAGCAAGGAGAAAAACTTGCAGACATTTTGATTCCAATTGAAGAAAATACAGTCACTTCAACAACCAAAACAACTACAAAAACTTCTACTGCTGCAAAAACTAAAACAACAGCCAAGGCTAAATCTGATGCTGAAACTACAGCAACGGCAGATGAAGTTAAAGACGAAACTACAACCGAAACAACTGACGAAACTGTATCTACTGATACGGCAAACGTAGATGCTTCAACTACTGACGGAGGTGATAAATAATGGCACAAAAATTATACAAACCTCTATTAATTGACTCGGTAAAAGCATCAACCAATCTGCCAAAACACAGATTTGTCGGATTTGATGGCGGAATTTGTGCCGCAGGTGCAAAAGCAATCGGCATTTGTGATGTTGAAACAGATGCAGGACAACAAGCTCCAATCGGAGTTGTCGGAATCTTGCTCGTTGAAGCAGGCGGAACAATTGTTCAAGGTACAGCAATAACTTCAGACGCATCAGGCAGAGCAATCGTAGCTTCAGAAGCTCAAAAAATAAACGGCTATGCGCAAGATGCAGCATCAGCAGAAGGCGAAATCATCAGAATCGTAAGAGGTATTTAATGTTCTACTGCACCGCTGAAGACATTGAAATACAAATTGGAAAAGAACCCCTAATCCAGCTGACGAACGACAACTGTGAACAAAACACAATTGACACAGTCGTTTGTGAGGAAGCCATACTCTACTCCTCAACCCTAATCGATGGGTATTTGAGAGGAAGATACAACCTACCTCTCAATACCCAATTTCCTTTACTTCGAGTAGTAGCAATGGATTTAAGCATTTACAGATTATATTCTCGCAGAATTATGACAGAAATTCCTGAAGTGGTTTGCGATGCGTACAAAAATGCAATTAAAACTCTTGAAAATTTGCAAAAAGGAATCATTACTCTTGAAACCCAAGACAATCAAACCATGCAAAACGGTCAATATCGCACGAATAAAACCGAGTTAGACAGATTATTCAACAAAGGACGACTAAGTGAATATTAGTGAAATCGAAAATTCCATAATTGAAAAATTAAAACCAAATTTTTCTAACTTGTTGGTTCAGGGCTTCCCTGAAAAACCGCAGGAATTCACCTTGCTTCATCCTGTCGGTGCAATTCTCGTTCATTATCGTGGTGGAAATTATTCAACTACAAATGCACTTGGCTTTATTTCTCAGGATAAAAAAATGGACTTTGCCTTAACTATTGTCACTCGTAACCTCCGCTCCAACAATGGTGCTTATGAAGTTTTAGACAAAATTAAGCAGGTTTTATGCGGATATAAAATCGTAGGTTGCTCAAAATTAACCCCTGTAAAAGAAGGCTTTTTGTCTGAGGTTAGCGGTATTTGGCAGTACGAAATCACATTTACGCTTACTACCCCAAGCGTTGAAGATTTAGAAGAAGGAGGTATAAATGCCGGCTAGTTTTTTACACGGTGTTGAAACCATAGAAATACAAAAAGGTGCAAGAACGATAAAAACAGTTAAAACTGCGGTTGTCGGACTTGTCGGAACTGCTCCGATTTCATCGGTGGCAGCAGAATATAGAACTATCAACGAACCGACTTTAATTTTGAACGAAATTGATGCGGTTAAATATTTTGGCGAACAGACTTCAGGTTTTACAATTCCTCAAGCTCTGCAATCAATTTTTGACCAGGGTGCAGGTGTTGTAATTGTTATAAACGTCTTTGATCCTGCGAAACATCAAAGCGTTTCTGATGTGACTATCGGTGACATTAACGGAGGAGTCGATACTCTTACAGGCAAAAGAAAAGGTATGAAAGCCTTTGAGGATTGCTACTCGCTTTTTGGGTATTTTCCAAAAACAATTATCGCTCCTGTTTTCTGTGAAGAAACAGCAGTGGTATCTCAAATGAAAGCTATTTGCGACAAAATCAGAGCAATCGGCTTGGTTGATGCTCCAATCGGCACAACCGTTCAAGAAGCTATTACCGGAAGAGGACCGGAAGGTACAATCAACTTCAACACTTCCTCTGATAGAGTCATTCTTTGCTATCCACACTTGAAAGTCTACGATTCAGAATTGGATACAAATGTTTTACAGCCTTATTCTCAAAGACTTGCAGGTGTTATAGCAGCAAAGGATGTCAACAAAGGCTATCATTGGTCGCCTTCAAATACTGAAATCAACGGAATTGTCGGAGTTGAAAAACAGCTAACTTCAATGATAAACGACCCGACAAGCGAGGTTAACACCTTAAACGAAGCAGGCATTGTTACTGTTTTTAATTCGTATGGCTCAGGATTCAGAACTTGGGGCAACCGTTCGGCTGCATTCCCTGCATCGACTCATCCTACAAACTTTATCAATGTCAGACGAACAGCAGATATTCTCCATGAAAGTGTTGAATACTCAATGTTGCAATTTATCGATTTCCCTATTGATAACGGATTAATCGATTCAATTTCAGAATCAGTGAATGCTTTTATTAGAACCTTAATCGGGCGTGGTGCATTAATTGATGGCAAATGCTACTACAATCCTGATAAAAACCCAGTGACAGAAATCGCAAACGGACATTTGCTCTTTGATGTTGAGTTTATGCCTCCGACTCCTGCGGAGCGAATTACTTTTGAAAGCTTCATCGATATTGAACTTTTAAAATCGCTTGGAACGTAATGCGAGCAGAAATAAATAAACAAGGGCGACTCAGCATATTTTGCGAAGATTATGACCTCTGCCACAAATGCAAAAACGTAGAGAAATGCCCACTAATCCAAGCCATCAGCCAAGAAATAGTAATACTCCACTACTCAGACATTGCAATAGGTGAGTGCGGATTGTACCAAAAAGGAAAATAACATGAGCAAGATAAAAATTAATAAATTAACCAACGCCAATGTTTATATGAATGGTGTAAACCTTTTGGGCCGAGCAGAAGAAGTTCAGCTTCCGCAGATTAAACACAAAATGGCGGAGCATAAAGCTCTCGGTATGGTTGGTTCTGCTGAATTCTTTTCAGGGATAGAAAAACTGGAGTGCAAAATTAAGTGGAACGCACTTTATCCTGAAGTTTTGCTTGCTGCTGCAACTCCTTTTACCGCTGCAATGATTCAAGTCAGAGCTTCGCTTGAAACCTATAACGGACAAGGTCGAATTGAAGAAGTACCTGCAACTGCTTTTATCATAGGGACTTTTAAAGAGTTTCCGCTTGGCACTATCAAACCTCACGATAACGCAGAATACGAAACCACAATGTCGGTTACCTACGCAAAATTAGTAGTAAACAAAGTGGAAATCTTTGAAATAGATGTTCTTGAAAACATCTACAAAGTAAACCTAGTCGATATGTTAGAAACATTTAAGAAAAATATAGGAGCCTAACAATTAGGACAAGTCTTTAAGGAGGTGCCAGATGACTTAATTGAAAAACTATACCCTAAAGCTTTAAGAATTTTTGAAAGCGTATCAAAACGTGGAGATGTTTTGTTATTGAAAATTTTATATAAATTTTGTTTGTTTAAATGAGAACGTTCTGAAAGAACTTTCACTCCACCTTGAGCATCGGCGACTCGCTTTATAGCAAGCATCAAGGAAGTAGCATCACCATCTTGTTCGAAATCTTCGATGGCAGCTTCTAAGTAAAGTTCAGAATAACCTTCTTTTTGAAAGTTTTCTTCCATAACTTCATTCCATTTACGAAATTTTCTGCCCATTATTTATTCTCCTTATATTCTTTTAAATAATTTTTAGCTTTTTGAATATCACTTGACTGGCTTTTCTTGTCGCCACCGACTAATAACATAACTATTTTACTATTTTCTACGGTGTAATATATGCGATAACCTGAACCGAAAGCCAGGCGAAGTTCAAATAAGTCTTGAGAAACAGATTTGAAATCTCCGAAGTTTCCATCTTGAACCCTGTCCAATCGCTTATCTATTCTAACTTTGGTTCTTGAATCCTGAATTGATTCATACCAAATATAGAAAGGTTCTTTTCCATCAAGTGTTTCATAAATTTCAATTTCATATTTACTCATATTTATATAGTAGCATAAATGCGACTATATTTCAAGTGGATTATCAAAAAGATTAACAGAAAGGATTATAAAATGACAAAAGAAATCACATTATCAGATGGCAAAATCGCAATAGTTAAAGACGGCAAAGGTCTTGACCTTTTGAACGCGCAGAAAAAAGCAAAAACTTCGGATGAAATCCCATATGCTTTGATTGCAGAACTTTGCGAAATAGACGGCAATTTCCTTGTCTATGAGGATATTTTGGAACTGCCGATTGAAGATGTAATCAATCTTCAAGGTGCTATTTCGGGGAAGTTACAGCCATCAGTGCAGAATGCATAATCCATCTTTCAAAAATAACCGGGTGGAGTTATTCGGATTTAAAAGAAATGCCCCTGGATACATTAGAGTTTTGGGTGCTTGAAGCTATGAAATATAGCCAAAAGCATTCTGACAATATAGAGGAAATGTTTGAGAATCAATGATAGACAATATGATGAAAATTTCATTAACGCTTGTCGCCATCGATAAAATGTCGAGGGTAATCAAAGATGCTGTAAAAAAATCCGAAACAGAATTTCAAAAACTCCAAAATGAAATAAAAGAAACCTCAAGAATGTTTGATGAAATGGGTAAAAAGATTGCAACCGCAGGTGCAGGACTCACTGCTGCAGGTGTTGGAATCGCTCATCAATTAGGTATGACAGATGCTATTCAAGAGGCTTTTGAAATGGAGCACCGACTCAGAGAACTTGGAAATGTTGGCGAATTGACTGCAAAGCAAATTGCTAATATGGACGAAAAACTAGGGCAAATTTCAAAATACACAAACCAATATCGCCCTGAGATTATTGAGGGTTTGAACGTTCTTGTAGCTTCAGGTGTTGATCCAACAAAAGCACTTGATTATATGAATGTAATCGGCAAAACTGCTACAGCAGAGCAAGCTGCGATTATTGATATTTCTAAAACTGCTTTTTCTGTGTCCGATAACTTAAAAGTCCCGATTAATGACCTTTCGAAATCCATGGATATTCTTGCTCAGTCAGGTAAAGAAGGACGTTTTGAATTAAAAGATATGGCATCAGCGTTTCCTAGTTTAACGGCAGGTGCCAGTATGCTTGGAATGAAAGGTGTTCCTGCGGTTGCATCACTTGGTGCGGCTCTTCAAATTGCAATGAAAGGTGCAGGTGATGCATCTGAAGCTGCAAACAATTTGGAAAACTTTATTCAAAAAGTAACATCTCCGCTTGCTGTTAAAAATTTCAAAGATACTTTCGGCATCAATTTGAAAAATGTTTTGGTAGATGCCGCCAAGCAAGGTAAAGACCCGATTTTAGAAGTCCTTGAAGTGATGAAAAAAGCAAGCAAAGGCGATATTTTTAAAGTCTCTGAAGTCTTTCAGGATAAACAGGTTTTGTCTTTTATAAAACCAATGCTTCAGAATTTGGATGAATACAAAAGGATTAAATCATCTGCTCTTGGTGCTTCAGGCATTATCGACAGCGATTTTACCAATATGATGACAACGACAAATGAGCAGTGGAAACAGCTTCGGATTAATATGAAAGAGCTAGTTTTTCCTCATTTACACGCACCTTTAAAAGCCTTGAACGATTTATTAAACAAAATAAATTCAAACCCTGTTATGCAAAAAGGATTGTTTACTGCGGTAATTGGTACAATCGGGGCAGGTCTTGCACTTACTTTACTTGGGGTCAGTACAATGTTAACCGGAAAACTCATTGGTTTTTACGGCACTTTTTTAGAAAAAGCTCGAGCGCTGACTCCTGTTTTAGTAAAAAACTCCGTAGCACTTTTAGAATTTATGGGACTTAACTCCTCTTCTCACAGCTTAAATAATGCTTTTAACATTTTTAAAGCCGGCAATAAATTAGGCTTGGATTTGCCAAAACACGTTCTTTTGGGTTTTGGAGCAGATGTCAGAAGAATTGATAACGACTTGAGAAATTCTTTTAAAAATCTTCCTTCAAATATTTTGAAATCAACAATAGCTTTGAAAGATTGGACGATAAATTCTGTTAAAGCGATTCCTGCGAATTTTATGAACGGTTTAAAATCATTCAAAACAGGATTTTTATCAATCCCATCAATAATTAGAACCGCAATAGTATCATTCCGTGCCTTTTCTCTAACCCTTTTGACTTCTCCTTTGGGCTGGATTGCACTTGCAATTGCAGGAGTTGCCTTTGTGATTTACAAATATTGGAAGCCTATTACAGGATTTTTCAAAGGTGTTTTTCAAGGTTTAAAAGAAGGTTTAGCTCCTTTAATGCCTGTTTTTAACAAATTAGCACAAGCCCTTGAACCAATAACAAAACCTATAAAAGCAGTGTTTGACTGGCTTAAAAAGTTGTTTACACCTGTTGATGATGTCGGTGGAGCCGCAGAAAAAATGGGTGTGAAATTCGGCAAAGCGATTGCAAATATTATTCTTAAATTTGCAAACCTTGTTCAAAAAGCGTTCGAGTTTGGTGCAAAAATTGGCGATATGCTGACATTCGGACTTTTAAGCAAGACAGGCAAAACTCAAGCTGCAATAAATAAACACGCACAAATCATCAGGGACCACTTACCACATTCTCCTGCTAAAACAGGTCCGTTGAAAGATTTGCACAAGGTCAAAATCTCAGAAACTATTGCATCTGCAATAAAACCGTTACCAATTGTTGCTGCGATGAACAAGGCGTTGAGCTTCAAATCACTCCCCTTAAAAGCCCAATCAAGAGGAGTAAACTCCGGCGGTGGCTCAACAGTCATTCACTACAACCCTATTATTACAATGTCAGGTGCAAAACAGGGTGCAAAAGATGATTTTCTTGCACTGCTCAAAAAACATAAAGAAGAAATTCTCACGATGGTAAGAAAAGAAAATGAAAGAAAAATGAGGCTTGCTTACTGATGTTTGCACAACTTGGCGATATTCAATTTGAATTAATAACATACTTTAACGGCATCGAAGAAACCGTTTCATATAATTACGCTGAACATGAGCGGATTAATAACAAGCCTGTCTTGCAGTTTATGGGAATGAATTTGCAAGAACAAAATATCAAGCTCAATTTTCATAACTCTTTTTGTGTCCCTGAAGATGAAATTAAAAAATTGAAAACCGTTGCAAATAAAGCTGAACTGTTGAAATTCATAAAAGGAAACGGCGAGTATGTTGGTGTTTTTGTTTTGTCTGAAATTATCTCTACAACAGAACAGACAAGTAAAGAAGGCGATTTGATTTCGGTGCAGGTCGATTTGAAGCTTCGGGAATACACAGGCAAAATCCCTGAGAAAAAACAAAAGCAGGGAGGAATGAAAAAGAAATGACAGAATTCTACTCCTACATTACAAAAGACAATGACCGATGGGATTCGATTGCATACAAATTTTATCAAGATGCAACCAAATATGAAGTCATTATTCAGGCAAACCCCTCAGTCCCGATTACCCCAACTCTTGAATCCGGCATAAAGCTAAAAATTCCGGTGCTTGATGCAAATAACGAAATTACTTTTGAACTACCACCCTGGAGAAGTTAATGTTAAAACCAACATTTAAACTTGAATACAATAAAAAAGACATCACAAAGGATGTTTCAAATTACGTTGTAAATATTGAATACACTGATTTTGAACACGGACAAAGTGATGAAATTTCTATTACTTTTGAGGATTCAGAGAAACTTTGGCAAAATGCTTGGATTCCAAGTAAAGGTGATTCACTAAGACTATTTATCGGCTATGAAGGCGAAAAACTTCTAAACTGCGGATTATTTGAAATTGATGAAATTGAGTTTGAAACTCCGCCTGATACTCTGATTGTAAAAGCGATTGCGACAGGGATTAAGAAACCTTTAAGACAAAATAATTCTATTGCTTATGAAAATAAAACTTTAAAACAGATTGCATCCGAAATAGCAAAACGCCACAGCCTTAAACTTGTCGGTTCAATTGAAGATGTGAAAGTTGAACGTATTACTCAAAATCAAGAACGTGATTTAACTTTCTTAAAAAAACTTGCTGAACAATACGGATATATTTTCAAAATCGCCGAGGGTAATCTTGTTTTTTATAAAACCGAAAAACTTGTTAATGCAAGTTCTGCAAAAATCTTGTATCGAACTGATTTAGCAAGGATTAATTTGTCAGAGAAAACAAGCAAAAATTATAAATCAGTAACGGTCAGCTACCACAACCCAAAAATAGGCAAAAAGGTTAGTGCGACTGTAAAAAATCAAAGCTGTGTAAAAGGTGATTCATTAAAATTAAATGTTCGCTGTGAAAACAAACAGCAAGCGATTTTAAAAGCCAAAGCAGCACTTGCCAAAGGTAAAGACACCATCGAAGGTTCAATTGATATGTGCGGAAACCCTTATCTTGTAGCAGGTTTGAATGTCGAGTTGAAAGATTTGGGGTACTTCTCAGGAAAATATCACATAAAAGAAGCACGTCATACAATCGATCGTAGTTCAGGATACACAACGAGTTTGGAGGTGACATCGTGTTAAAATTCGGCGTTGTTACTAACATAAATCCTCTAACTGCAAAGGCTCGTGTGCAGTTTGCAGATGATGATATTACATCATTTTGGCTTCCTATGCTTCAGCAGAAAACGAACAAGGATAAATTCTACTCGATGGTAGATGTTGGCGAACAGGTTGCATGTCTTATGGATGATAATTCCGAGGATGGTGTAATTCTTGGCGCAATTTACACCGGAGTCGATTCAGTTCCGGGGATTTCAAAGGATCAGCACATTATAAAATTTGAAGACGGCAGTTTTATTGAATACAACAAAGAAACTCAAATGCTGACTATCGTTGCAAAAACGCTCAATATCGTTGCGGATATTTTAAATACAGGAAAAATCAAAAACACCGATGGAATAACTTCTGCAGCAGATATTACTGACAAAAAATCTTCAATGCAGGCGATGCGTGATGTTTACAACCCACACACTCACACAGGAAATATGGGCAGTCCTACTTCTGCCCCTGATGGAGCTATGTAATGACAACATTATCAGAAATTAAATATGTAGATTGGCAATTAAAACTCAATCAAATTGGCTCTGTTTCAGAGGGGATTGAGGATATTAACCAATGCATTACCATAATTTTATCAACACAAAAAGGCTCTGTTCCACACCGCCCGACTTTCGGCTCGGATATTTTAAAATACGTTGATTATCCTGTAAATGTTGCAAAACCGAACATCACAAGAGAAGTTATTGATGCGATAAATCTTTGGGAAACAAGGGTTAATGTTGATTCTGTAACCATAGAAATTAATCAAACACAGTTAAATATAAAAGTTCAATGGAGCTTAAAGGAAGATTCTTCTACTACATCAACAGCGGAGGTGAGTCTATGACACAGCTTCCTGAACCGAATTTTATTGAACGTGATGCGGATAAAATAACTCAAGAATGGATTGATTTATATGAATCAAAGTCAGGCAAAGTTTTACAGCCTGCACAAATCGAAAGATTGATGATTGATAGTTGTGCGTATCGTGAAAATCTTTTGAGGATAAAAATCCAAGAAATTGCAAAAGAAAATTTATTAAGCTATGCCCCTCTCAATATTTTGGAGCATATCGGAGAACCTTTAGGTGTTACAAAACTGCTTGCCGATTGTGCAACAACGACTTTGAGATTTTCAGTAGAGGAAGCACTGGAATTTGATTATACTATTCAGCAAGGAGCAGAAGTCGGAACAAAAGACGAACTTTTTGTATTTGAAACAACTGCGGTTGCAACTTTAAAAGCAGGTGAGTTGTATGTTGATATTGAATCAGTTTGTCAAACAGCAGGTGTTGCAGCGAACAATTACACACTAAAATCAATCAATGATTTAATTACGCCGCTTTCTTATATCAGTGCAGTTGAAAATATCACTGTAAGCTCAGGCGGAGCCGATGATGAAGATGTCGAGAATTTAAGAGAAAGAATTCGTCAAGCACCGGAAAGTTTTTCAAATGCAGGAAGTAAAGGAGCTTATCGTTTCCATACTTTATCAGCACACCAAAGTATAACAGATGTTGCCGTTTTATCACCAAGCCCCGGAGTCGTTGAAGTTTATCCTTTAACAAAAACCGGCAATCCGTCAACAGAAATTTTGAGTATAGTTCAAAGTTATTTGAGCGATGACAAAGTGCGGCCGCTAACAGACAAAGTTGTGGTTAAATCTCCCGAAAGAATTGAATTCATCTTGAATGCAAGTATTGTTTTATTCTCATATGCAGATAAAACAAGCGTTATGGCAACTATTAATGCAAGACTTACCGAGTACAAAATTGCATTGGCTGAAAAACTTGGAAAAGATGTTATCAGAACTCAAATTATTTCTATTTTAAACAGCATTTACGGTGTGTTTAAAGTTGATTTAACAACGCCTGTTGATATAGACATTCTTGATTATCAGTGGGCTGATTTAAAGAATTTTGACATCACAATCGGAGGATACGCTAATGAGTAATTTGACTCCGATTAATGATTTGAATTTGAAAATAATTGATGCAATTGCCGATGAGCGATTCTCAAACATAGATTTGACCTGTCTTTTAGTAACCATTATTGATAATGTGCCATCAGATGCACTGCCACACTTGGCTGAACAATACCACGTTACAGGGAATGAAGGTTGGCTTCAAGCTAGAAATGATGATGAAAAACGGGATTTGATAAAACGTGCGATTGAAGTTCACAGGCATAAAGGCACAAAATACGCGCTTACACGAATATTTGATATGTTCGGCATCGAGGGCAAGATCCAAGAATGGTTTGAAACAGGCGGTGACCCTTTTACTTTTTCTGTTGACCTGAATTTTGTTTCAAAAGGCTTGGACTATGACCTCATCGCAAAACTTGAAGACTTGATAAATGAATACAAAAATGTGCGTTCGCATCTAGCGAGCGTTAGCATTTCAATGTCATCAAAAGTTAAAGCCTGCAAAGGAAAACTTGCAGCAATCACAGGCGAAACAGTAACAGTTTTACCAAAACCATTTGATTTATTTTGGGATACAGACAATTGGGATGCAAAGAATTGGGGCAAAAACTCCAAAACCAACCTCAATCTTTCAACATTATTTTTTGATAATTCCAAATTTGATGAATCTGTATGGGCATTTGGATAGGAGGCTTTATGGAATTTTATACACTACTAACAAAAATCGGCGTAAATAAAATAATTGATGCACAAGTAAACTCTGCTCCGCTTGTACTGAGCTCTTTTGCTGTCGGAGATGGCGGTGACGGATATTATGAACCTAAAGAAAATCAAACACAGCTTGTGAATGAAACTTACAGAAACAATATTTCAAGAATCTATGCGGACACTAATTACAGCAATCGATTAGTAATTGAATGTGCGATTCCTTCAAATACAGGCGGTTATTACATAAGAGAAGTCGGGATTTTTGATAATGACAGAAATCTGTTTGCAATTGCAAGTATTCCCGAAAGTTACAAACCAATTGAAGATGAAGGTTCAACCCGAGATTTTTACATCAAAATTATTGTTGAAATTGAAAACTTAGAAAATACAAATCTTGTAATCGACCCGAGTGTTGCGGTTGTTTCCCTTGATTATCTTGAAAACAGCCACAATAAAGATGTTAACGCGCATCATAGGTTAATCGATGCTGATAAAGTGGATGGTTACCATGCAGGAAACCAAACCGAACAAGTCGCCGTTTCCAACAAAACAAAATGCGAAGACTTAAACGCTGACTTGATTGACGGACACCACGCAGGAAACGAGCCCAATAATGTTCTTGTGCTTGATGATGATGGGATTGTGCCGGAGGAAAATTTAAAGCCCTACGCAAACAAAAACCACACTCATAATATATCGGACATTATAACGAGCGAGGCTATTCACGGATTCCACAATATGCATATTGAATCTGGCCTAAATGAAGGGACAACAAGTTATGTTTACCCTCCTGATGGCTTTAAGATGACTGATTTACTGGCTTTTATCCCGTCAATCAGAACCATATACTTTTCAGGAGTTGTCAATGGCGATGACTCTTTGTACTGCTATTGGGGAAAAGATGACGTGAAAGTTACAATAACCTGCTACAACTCAGAGCAACGATACACGCCGACTGTTAATTGGCTTGCTATTTGGCGAAAAGATAGACCTGAAGAAATTGCATAAGGAGATAATATGACTTTAATAAACGAATTAACAGAATTTAAGCCTGGCGAAAAAGCAAAAGCGGTAGAAGTTAATCAAAACTTTGAAACTTTAAGACTTTCAAATAATGATCAGGAAAACAAAATCGTAAATCTTCAAAGTGAAATCCAAACAAAAATGGATGCAAGTGGAGGAACGCTTGGCGGTGCCTTAAAGCTGAATAACTTTGCAGAACTATCCAGTGTAAATGGCGTTCTTACACTAACTAACAAAACAAATTATTTCAAAGTTTCAGGTGGTGAAACAATAACCCAAATAACAGGTTGGACTTCAGGAATTGCAACTATTGAATTTTCAGAATCCAGGACCATCAGAAACTCAGAAAGTTTAGCTTTGCAAAATAACGCAGACCGTTTGGTTTTAAAAGGCGATGTTTCCTTTTATGTCTTTGAAGAAAACTGCGTAAAAGAAATTGGATACTTTGGTGCTAAAGAAGTCAGAACCAATTCCTTTAAGCCTCAAACAATTTTAAATTGTCCTAAAAATTCATCAGGAAGAGCTGATTTTTTAAGAAAAATTGAACTTTCTGCAAACATAGTACCTGCGATGACAAGTGCAGTTCATGAGCAATGCGTTATTACCGCTTCATCTTATTATGATGCAAGCTACCTGCCGTGGAAATGTTATAGGGGCTATAATTCTGATGTTTACGGTTGGATTACCACAAGCGGAATCGCAACAGGTTGGACAAAAATTGAATTTAAAACATCTACCCCAAAAATTATTGCATTTTCTATTACTGCAAGGAATTCGGCAGATGCAAATTTATACTCCCCATACAATTTTATACTTGAAGGCAGCAATGATGATGTAAACTGGCAACTGCTCGGGGATTATACAGGCATTGGTGCTTGGGGACAGGGTGAAAAACGGATTTTTGCATTAAATTATTCTGCTAACTTTAAATTTTATAGGCTTTCTGTTACTGCTATTTCAGGTGCCGGAAGCTACCTTTCAATAGGAGCATTGGAGTATTACACGGCGACAAATGATTATATGCCAATGGTTGCAAAGCTTGACTTGAGTGCTGATAATCCGCTTTTGATTAACAACGCCAAAGGAATGTCTGCAAGCGGAAAAGTTAATGAACTGGTTGCGATAACCGAAAGTTATATGCTCGAGAACCTGCTCAATAATTCAATGATGTATTTGGCAATGGAAAAGCAGAGTAATAACAAATTTCAGCCGATTATCACAACGGCTCGTCCTGTTTATACAAATAAATTGCAAAAATATTCAGATGTTAATTCAGTTCCAACTATGACATCCGATATTACCACATCCGAATTCAGAAAAGGCTATATCTCCACTGCAAGTTCAACTTACAACGCAAGTTATATCCCAGTCTGTGCCTTTAATCATAACCTTGCAACAAAATGGATGGCATCGATTGTCGGCGGAAACCAATGGTTGCAAATAGAATTCCCGAACCCAAGAATAGCTGCAAGATTTGGAATAACCGCCAGTGTCGATACTCCGACAGGATGTATTTATAACGGTTATATAAAAGGTTTTGACGGTGAAAAATGGATTGTTCTTCTTGAAATTCCTGCACAAGCTGCATGGGGAGCAAACGAAGTCAGATATTTTGATGCAACGAATTTTACCCCTTGTGCGAAATATAAACTTGAAATAGTTAATATTATGAACGGAGCAACTTACGCTCAAATTGCACAGTTTGAGGTATTTGAACTTGCTTACTGCTACGTGATTCCTGAAAACACTTTCTACAAATACAATCCGGCAACAGGAAAATACGAAGCAAAAGAAGTTAATTTTATCGGCAGAATAAAAACTCAGCACAATTTTGTTTCGGATGTAAATAGCTATGCCCAAGAAGGGGTCTACATAAGTGATGAAACAAATATTTGGGCATCATCAACCTTTGCGTTCTCTCATAATCTTGGCTTTGATTACAAAAATATGCGAATTTCAACCTGGATAAAAGATAAAACAAACGGTTTTATTATGCCGTGGGAAATCGACTCAATATTAGATTACAGCCACGAATGGAATAATAATGGCTTTTACTACGATGACTGCTTGTTCTATGTCAGAACAGGTACAGGGCTTATGCAATATAAAGATTACGGCGGAACAAACAGGTCTATAACCTCGAATTGTTCACTTATCATTCAGCTTGAAAGGAATTTTTAATATGAAAACAGTTATTAGAAACGGCGAATATTTATTTGTTGAAAATCTGATGTTAAACGATATCGAGGTGCCGGAGCGACCGATTCCTGATGCAACTTTTGAAAACGGTGAGTGGGTTGTCAATTTGGATTCGTTTTTTTCTGAAACGGATTCAGAGGAAGCTACCAAATTTTTAAATGGTTCCGATTGGAAAGTAATAAGACACATGGATCAATTAGCACTTGGAGTTGAAACATCTCTAACGGCCGATGAATATTTGGTACTACTGCAAGAGCGACAAGAAGCAAGAAAGAAGGTGATTAATAATGTCAATTAGTAAAATATGTATGCATTGGACAGCAGGCTCAAACAATCCTTGCCAAACGGATATCGATGCCTACCACTTTATTTTTGATTTCGCAGGAAAAGAATTCAAAGGGAAATTTGTACCTGAAGACAATATTAATTGTTATGACGGGAAATATGCAAAACACTGCGGCGGAGGTAATACAGGGTGCATTGGCTTGTCTTGCTGTGGAATGACAGGATTTGACCTAAAAAATAAACAAACAAAATATCCTATTACCCAAAAACAGGTTGAATCCATGTGCTGCAAAGCGGCGAAACTCTGTATCAAATACGGCATTGAAGTTGTCGAGGCAAACGTTTTTACCCACTATGAATTCGACCAAAAACGACCGTTAAGCGAAAGAGAGGGAAAGTCTGATATTGCTTATCTACCGTATCTTCCAAACATCTCCAGAGATAGAGCCGGAGAATATTTAAGAAACAAAATCAGTTGGTATATTACTCAAATCAAGAAAGGAAAAAAGCTATGAATTTTTTAGCATTACTCACAAACTGGAAAAAATTAAACGTAATTTGGTTATTAATTGAGCCGTTTATTATGAATCTGATTCAAAAAAACGTGCCCAATTGTGTAACTAAACTCTATGAGAATCTTGCCAAATACACACAGCCGGCGGTCGATAGTCTGTTTAAATTAAAAGACAAAATCAACACAACACCGAATGATGTTGATAATTATTGTTTTGAGCAGGGTGTAAACGCTCTTGAATCATTTGCAAATCACTTATCAGGTATTGTTGCAGATTTAAGAAAATAGATTCTGAATATATAAAATCCAATCTACAACAACTTTTTAATTAAAATCTTTAACAGGGTGAATTAAATAAATTAAATTCGCCTTGTTAGATTATTTTAAATCACTACAAATTACTTGTACTTTGAAAATTAAATAAAATCCTTATTTATGCTAATATGTAAGGGTTGAGGAGGTGGAACATGACCGACAATGAGACATCAATTAAGTTATTTGAAGATAAAAAAATACGCTCGCTTTATGATGAAAATCAAGAAAAGTGGTATTTTTCTGTAATTGATATTATTGAATTGCTAACTGATAGTAAAAATTCCAGAAGATATTGGAGTGATTTAAAAATAAAACTCAAAGAAGACGAGGGTTTTAGCCAACTGTACGAAAAAATCGTACAGTTGAAATTACTTGCTCCTGACGGTAAAAAAAGAGAAACAGATTGTACGGATGTTCAAACGATGTTGCGTATTGTACAATCTGTTCCAAGCAAAAAGGCAGAACCTGTTAAACAATGGCTTGCTAAAGTTGGATATGAAAGAATGCAGGAAATTGCTGACCCTACTACTGCTATTGACAGGGCAAGAGATACTTATAAAAAGCTTGGTAGAAGTGACAAGTGGATTCAGCAAAGAATGATGGGGCAAGAAACCAGAAGTAAATTGACTGATTATTGGAAAGACCACGAAATAAAAGAAGGTGAAGAATATGCAATTTTGACAAATATTATTCATCAAGAATGGGCTGACTTGTCAGTCAAAGAGCATAAAAACCTCAAAGATTTAACCTCGCAAAACTTAAGGGATCACATGTCAGAAGCTGAGTTGATTTTTACAGCATTAGCAGAACTTTCAACAAGGCAAGTTGCAGAGCTTGAAGAAGCTACAGGAATAGACGAAAATAAAAAAGCTGCAAAAAAAGGTGGCGGTATTGCCAAAAGAGCAAAAGAAGATTTCGAGCAACAGACAGGGCAAAAGGTTGTTACATCCAACAATTATCTTCCTTCCTCAAGGGAAATAAAAAAGATAGAGCCTAAAAATAAAAAATAATCACAAATTCATAATTGCAAAATATTGATAAAAGCGTGGAATGCCCCACGCTTTTACTTTTATTGTGTCTAAATGATTCAGAATAGACTAAAAGACTTTAATTGAAAGCTATTGCGAGGGATGAATGTCAATGTCAAAAAATATAAGGAGAAAAATATGACAGAAAAAATTATCCCTCAAGATGCCTTCAAAAGTAAAAAGAATTTTGAAGAATTTATGGCAAATCACAACGCACCTGAAATCATATCGGTGCTTGCTGATTATCCAAAAGCGAACGGCAAGGCAATTGTTACGATTGCAGATTTAACACAAAATCCTGAAACGATTATCAATGCCCTGAGCGAAATCAAAAATCTACCGCAATCACCTTTTATAGTTTGGATTGTTGCAAACGAGCGAGAAAATTTAATCACGGCAGCAGAAACCTTAAATAAATTTTCAAATAAAGACTTTGGAGTTTTTATTTTTAAAGCCTCTCTAAACAACGATAAAATAGGGTTTAAATGCCTTTTAAAACCTGATAAAAAATCACAAAGTCTAGGTAAGGCAAAACAAATTCAACTTAAATATTGGGAAAGATATTTTGAAATCTGCGATGAAATCGGTTCGGATATGCAAGTAAACCCAAAACCACAGCACTGGCAATATATTCCGATGGGAAAAGCAGGAGTTTGCCTGCAATTATCTGTAGGAACAGATGTTCCATATATTTGTGTGGATCTTCTTATAAACAAAGATAAATCGATATTTGAAAATCTGGAAAAACAACAGCAAAAAATTGAAAAAGAACTAGGAACTCTTGATTGGATAAACGAGGTGAATAAAAAATCCTCAAAAATAAGAAAAACAATAGGATTTGATGTTACAGATGAATCAAAAATAGAAGAAGCAATAAAAGCACATATTGAATTAGCTCAAAAATTCCAAGCTACTTTTAGCAAATACCTATAACAAAAAACAATGTGTCTGAATCACTCGCAATAGTCCGAATAGCTTGCAATTCGGACTATTGCGAGTGATTAATGTCATTGTAGATAAACAAAACAAAGGAGATAAAATTATGACATCTAAAGATTACACAATGTACGGAACTAAAATTTACAACCACAAAAAACAAGAAGTTGGATTGTTAATATCAACTTGGATTAACGTTTACGCTGACGGCAAAGTAGATTTTGCAACCTGCGTTGATGCTCAAGGTAAAAAATACAATACCGCGATGGATAACATAACTCCAGTGGAAGTATAAAAAATTTTTTGCTCCAATTTGCCCCAATCCTAAACCAGCATGAATAGAGAACTTAAGGAGAATGCCATGTCAAAAAAAATAAAAGAAACAACAATTGAAAAAATCACTTATAAGGGTTCACAATCGATAAATTTTAGAGAAATTTATAAGCTAGAAGAAAAGCGAATAAAGCTCGAAATTAAATCGGATTCCTATGACCAACAATGCTACGTAAGGGCATATCTTTTGAAAGATGAAAAATGGGAGCTAGTTTACTCAATCCCTTATTCAGAAATGAACACACCAAAAGGACTTTGTTACCACGTAACTTACAGAAGCAAAGCATCTGCAGCAGGGGATGAATTCAAGTCAGATGTTCAAAGATTAAAAAAATATATTGAGGAAATTTTGTTTTAAATAATTATTTCATCATTTTTAATACGACCTAAAAGTGATTTGGGATAGTCATATTCGTTAGATAATGTCATATGGGACTTGCTTTGTTCTTTTCGTAAGTCCTGAATAACATCTGCCAAAACTTTATAAATAATTTTTCCTTTTTTAGAATTTCTTGGTTGCATATATAGAATTTTACTGTTAATTATCCATTTGGTATTCCTATATATAGAACCGTTTTGGTACAGTATAAAGGAGGCTAGATGGATTTAAATTTTAAAGTTATAGGCGAAAGAGTAAAAAAATTCAGAGGAAGTAGAAGATTATCACAAGAAAACTTAGCCGAAATGTGCAATCTATCGACTTCATATATAAGTCGGATTGAATCCGGCAAAAAGAAAGCTAGCTTGAAATCCTTAGTGAAGATTGGCGATGTTTTAGAAATCCCAACAACTACACTTTTAAATGGGAATCAAGATAATGAATTTTTAGAATATAAATCTAAATTAATGTGGATTATTGAAGACTGCAATAATTATGAAAAAAAAGTAATCTTTGACCTTGTTACAGCAATGAAGAGGAGTCTTCGAAATAATTATTGATTTGTCTGTAGGTCAAATTTTTTTTGACCTACAGTCTATGTTCTTTTAAATTATTCTTTTCTATAATTTTAAAATATGCATAAGTACAGGTATCAAGGGAAATTACAAATGAATTATTCAGACTCTAAAAAAGAAAAAATACGAAAAAGGTACAAAGGCGTTAGTCTTGACGAATTAGATGTAATTCCTATGATTCCACAAGTTAATCTGCATGAAGACACAAAAGAAAAACGTGTAGCTGTTTATGCTCGTGTTTCAACTGATGATATAAGGCAAACATCATCCTATGAGCTGCAAAAAAATCACTATATGGATGTTATTAACAGGCATAAGGGTTGGAAACTTATTGAAATATACGCTGATGAGGGTATATCTGGAACATCACTTAGGCATAGAGATTCGTTCGTCAGAATGATAGAAGACTGTAATGCTGGAAAAATTGACTTGATAGTTACAAAAAGCGTAGGTCGCTTTGCCCGTAATGTTGTTGATTGCATCGGTCATTCAAGAGAGTTGAAGCAATTACAGCCTCCAGTTGGTATTTTTTTTGAAACAGAAAATATCTATACGCTAGATAATAATAGTGAAATGATTTTAGCTTTTATGGCTACATTGGCTCAAGAAGAATCACATATTAAAAGTGATATTATGAATTCTTCTATTGAAATGCGTTTTGGGCGAGGTATTTTTTTAACACCACCGTTACTGGGTTATGATATAGATGAGGACGGAAAACTTGTTATTAATGAAGAAGAAGCAAAAATAGTTCGCCTTGTTTTCTTTATGTATCTTCATGGAAATACTTGTCAACAAATAGCAGACACCCTTACTGATCTAAGATGTACAACCAAAAAAGGTAACACGACTTGGTCTCCAAATACAATATTACAAGTCCTTCAGAATGAACGTCACTGTGGGGATGTACTTGCAAGAAAAACTTGGACTCCAAATTATCTTGACCATAAGTCAAGAAGAAATAGGCAAGATAGAAATCAATACAGAAAAAGAAATAACCACGAGGCAATTATAATTAGGGACGATTTTATTGCCGTACAAAGATTAATAAGTAATGCAAAATATGGACATAAAGGTTTCCTACCCGAATTAAAAGTTGTGAATGACGGAGCACTAAAAGGTTTTGTTTCAATAAATCCAAGATGGGCAGCATTTAAGGCAAAAGACTATTTGGATGCATCTGAAAGTGTTTTTGAAGCAAGGGAGGATTTATCAGAAAACTTAGACATAGAAGCTAATTCAGGAGATTTTGACCTGCGCAAATTTGAAGTGGCTCGTTCACAATTCTTCGACACAATCCAAAAAATATGTGTAACATTTTCACCTGATAACATACAATTTAGCACAGAATGCGTTCGAAAGTTTGATAAAGTTCTTTACGTTGAAATGCTAGTGAACCCAAGTCAAAATTTATTTGCAGTAAGACCTTGCTCAGATAAACTAAGGAACGCAGTGCAATGGGCAAGGGTGGAGAATGGTTTATATTATTCTCGAGGGGTAAGCGGTGCCGCTTATATCAAAACTTTATATGAATTATTTGGTTGGAATCCAGGGTATAAATATCGTGTACGCGGAATCCGCAGGCAAAAAAATGATGAAATTTTAATAATTTTCAATATGAATGAAACTGAAATTTTTATTTCGCAAAAAGAAATAAAAAGTAATGAAGGTGAAGAATGTCCAGATAATTCTTTCCCAAAAGGTCTAGAGCCTTTTACCAACGGTCCCAATAAAGATATTATGGCCTTTCCTAGTAATTGGGCAAACACTTTTGGGAATAATTACTACAGACAAATGCAGGCTAGTGAACTTGCACTTTTAAACAAAAATGATGAATGGAAAACAAATGAAGAAGGTAAACCTTATTTGCAGTCAGAACTAAATGTAACCAGTTCCGATGAAGTTCGAAATAATATAAAAAATATCATAAGTGATATGGAGCAGGAGATTACAAATGACTGAAGATGGGAATACCAACGAACAAAACCTTGATGCTATTGAGGATTCTAATTTTAATTATGATGGCTATCAAGTTGTAAGAGGCGAGTATTTTGCCCATTTACATGAACCTTCTATAACTTTTAATAGAAGTAAAGTTTCATTAAATACTGCATGTCTAAAGCGACTACCGCATGTAGATTATGTCCAAATTCTTGTTAATTCTGAAGAAAGAAAACTAGCTGTACGCCCCTGTCGCGAAGATGAAAAAGATTCTTTCCCTTGGAGCACGATCAAACGTAAGCCAAAGCAAATTAGCTGCCGAGTATTCTTTGCCAAAATTGTTGACTTGATGGATTGGAATCCGGAGTTCAGATATAAATTACTTGGGAAATTAATCAAAAGCGGCAATGAGTATTTATTCATTTTTGACCTAACGGCAACCGAAATTTATCAAAGAACAATTCAAGAAGGTGAAAAACCAAAAACTTCTCGAACTCCTGTATTTCCTGCCCAATGGCAAAATCAGTTTGGATTGCCTGTTGAAGAACATGGTAAGCAACTGCAAGTAAATATATTTAACGGTTATACAGTTTTTGGCATTAAAGATAAAGAAAATAATCGACAAGAACAACAAGATAATTTTATTCAATCGGAGGAAGTAAAATATGAATAAAACACTAAAACCTGCTATTTTAGTCGACCTTAAAAAACCACTAATCAGAATCCATAAAGATACATTATACTCAATTGGGAATCCTGAATATATTTTACTATTGGTAAATCCAGGAGAATGTTCTTTGGCTGTTCTTCCAAGTGATAGAACTGATACAAAGGCTCACTATGTTTTCAAAAATTCATTTAATAATAAAAAATCTGTTGAGCTATACAGTACCTCTTTAATAAAAAATTTAAGAAATTTATGCAACGATTGGGTTGATAATAAAGCGTATAGAATCTATGGCGAAAACGTTCCCAGTCAAAATGTTATTAGATTTAATATGTTAGAATCATTTTCAATAAATGAATAATGGAGTCCAAATGGCAGAAAAACAAATTTATAAGTTACAAATAGATGAAAGATTTAAGCAATTAATTCCACCCTTAAGCAAAAATGAACGTATTCAGCTGGAGGAAAATATTTCCAGAGATGGTTGCAGAGAACCATTATGCGTTTGGGAAAACATAATTATTGATGGACATAATCGCTATGAAATTTGTACAAGATTACAAATCCCATTTTTTGTACAATATGTCGATTTTGATTCCAGAGAAGAAATTATAACTTGGATTTGTGCAAACCAATTGGGTCGCAGGAATATTTCGGAAGAGACTAAAAGATATTTAATAGGAAAAAGATACGAAATGGAAAAAATACTTGGGAAAAGGAATCCTTTGGGTAAAAATCAATATAAAGATAATGAAATGGAGATCGCCCATAAAGATAACTCAACAATAAAAAAATCCATGCAAAATACAGCAGAACAATTGGGTGAGGAATACCATCTTTCTCCAAAGACTGTTAGAAAATATGCTGCTTATGCAAGATCAATAGATACGCTATCAAATAAAGAACCCGAATTCATTTCGGACGTTTTAAATGGGAACGTAAAAATTTCTCAATATAATATTAAAAAATTATCAAAACAACCATTCAAAGCAATTAATACGGTCAAAAATAAATTGAATAATAATGATGAAACTTTTATACCATATTCAAGTGTGCGCAAGGTTATCCCGAAGCGGAGTGATACATTATCAGTCAAGGATATGCCAGCTTATGACCCTGATGCAGAAATATCAAGCCTGACTTTAACACTTCCCTCTTGGATTAGTTCCATAAATAGAACTTTATCAAATGCAAATTTTTGTAAAGCTTCAAGTAAGGCAAAAATAAAACTACAAAATGAGTTAAAAAATTTAGAATACACAATAAATGCAATATTATTAGCAGTAGAGGAGAAATAATGGAAGAGTATAGTCAATTTATTCCAAATGTACATTTTGAGCAAATCCCGATAAAAAACCTGGTATCAAATCAAGAATATCAGCGTAATTTGTCTGAAGCACATGTTAAACGTGCAGTCGCAAATTTTGATTTGTGTCAGATAAATCCAGTGAAAGTTAGTAGAAGAGATGGTATAAACTATGTTTTTAATGGGCAGCATACGATTGAAATTGTAGCGACTGTTTCAGAATCACGTGAAACTCCTGTATGGTGCATGATATATGATGAATTAGATTATCAAGAAGAAGCGGATATTTTTGCCAACCAACAAAAGTACGTAAAATCTTTAACTTCGTACGAAATTTTTATGGCAAATGTTGAAGCCGGAAATGATGAACAGCTTATAATAAAGGATTTGGTAGAATCATATGACTTATTTCTCACCTCAACTAAGGTTATTGGCGGAATTTGTGCCATATCGACTTTAGAATATATACACAAAAAATTCGGTTTTCATAATCTCGATAGAACTCTGAGGCTTTGTATCGGAACTTGGGAGGGCGATATCAATTCATTGTCGGCAAATATATTAAAAGGAGTATCTAAATTAATTGCAGCCTATGCGAACGAACTTAATGATGATATTTTTAAAGAAAAAATGTGCAGATATTCCATAAAAGAATTATCCAGAACCGCAAATGAGCGAAGGGCAGGTTCTCTTGGATATGCAGAAGCTATGTTGCTTATGTACAATAAAAAAATGCGTATCCCATTAGATATTTATAAGTTGTACAATAAACCTCCAGAACGCCGTAAAATAATACAAGAAGATGTTTTTGATGATGAAGAATTACAACCTGTAGAGGATAATCTCAAGTTTGATTTTCAAGCCGTTAGCAATTGATGCAAATCATTGACTAATTCTTCAAAGCTTTTAGAATCTCGCCACAGGCTCTCTGAAATATGATGATGTAATAATATCCGCCTAGTATTGTGGCTCAATATTCTTTTAATTCTGCAATAGAGGATTTTAAACTTTTTGATTTCGTCTTGTTTAAAATTAATGCAGCCGTTAGGCGATAATAGGACATTGTCACTTACAAACAATCTATTTTCATAAAAATAAAAATAAGTTGGCTTTTCATAAAAAGTTCTCAGTCGGAATTGCTGTGGATTATTTTCAAAGTAATTATTTAATTCTAGTAATTGGTTTTCATAAATGACTTTTCTAAAATACTGGGTAAATGTAGAGATTACATTTTCTGAAATACTGCATATCATTACACTTTTCGAAACAGAAACTTCGGCACAAAAACATTTAATTATTAAATCAAGTTCTTCTTTTGTCCTGAATTCAAAAAATAGCGGAAGTTTTGATGTTTTCTTTTTACTCTTTTCTTGATGAAAATAAGTGCTATCTGCTCTTTTAAGTATAGATTTTTCAGATAATAATTCTTGTAAAATTTCTTCCAATTGGTTTTTATCGGTAGTAATAATCTGTGAAATATCTTCGACAGAAAATTTACCAAGTCTTTTTGCCAGTTTCAAAACCTTATTTTTCATCAAATAGCTCCCTCACTATTACTTCGTCAATCTGATTAAGTTTATTAGTATCTGCAAGATTTTCTGCTCTATTAATAAGTTTCACAAGTTGGCGGAACTGAAGATTTCGAGACTCGATATATTTTATTGCCTCGGCGGTAAACTCAACTTCTGATAGCGTTGAGATAATTTCTTTAAAATCTTCCTTGCCGATTTTTTCAAATTTCAATTTCGCAAAAATTCTGTCGTTAATATGCCCATATTTTAGAAGTTTTCTGTTTGACAAACCCATTCCAACAAGCAAAATCGGCACTCCCAATTTATCGTGTATGTCCCTCAATATTTCGATTGTATGCGTATTTGTAAAAAGATAATCAATCTCATCAACCACTATCACCTTGGATTCTGCTTTTAATTTATCCTCGATTTGTCTAAACAGTTGCGAAGATTGCCTGCAAGGTTCTTCGTCAAGCTCTTTTACTATTTCGGATAACAGCCAACGGCTACTCATTTTATGGTTACAGCGAACATAAATGGCATCATTATTTGTAACCCACCACATTATCGCTTGCGACTTTCCAAGCCCGAATTCGCCATGCACGAGGGCTATCTTTGGAACATTCGGCGGTGCTTTTTGTAGGTTATCCATCAATGATATAAAGCGTTTTACATTCTGTGTTTTAATAAATTTATTCTGCATATATATTTCTATACTCCTCTGATTTTATGTACTCTTCAAACCACCTTCTATCGTCAACTCCGACACATCCATTTTTTATATGCCACTCATAGCGTTCGTAATTATCTTTAAAAAGTGGTCGAGGTCTATTGTTTACATAAGTTTCTGTTAGTTTTTCTTTTTCAGGTTTTGCAGGTTTGATAATGTCGGCTTCTATTACCGAATTGTCATCAATCAAAGTATTTTCAATAAGGTTAGTTTTAATAAGTTCGATATCTTCAAGTGCAAAATGTTCCTTAACGGCTTTCATTGTTTTGTTTCTAAGTTGATTTTGCTTTTTGATTTTGTGTTTGTAATCTTCAATATCCTTGATGTCGCCCATTTGATAAGCAAGTGGATGCGTTGCAGTAACTCTGTCAGCCCTGCACAAAAATTCGCCTTTGACTGAATACACTTTGATGTAACTTAAATCGCTCAGGTTGTATTTTATAACCGCTTTTTCTCTGATACCATAAAGTTCGTCATTAAAATAATTGGATTTTAAGAACCTTATACCGTTTCTGCCGATGTGTTTTACCTCTTGTGCCATCATTAAATCGTCCAATGTTTCTTCGCAAATATTTTGTTTTGGAATTAAGTCCAAAACTTCCTGAATTGATTTGCCAGGGACATTCGGACAAGGCTGGGAGTGTCTAAAGTTTAACCACTCTCTGACTAATGATAATGCTTGTTCAATAGTCGGAATAAAGTTAGCCTTTTCTTGGTGTATCACCTTATGGAGCTTCTCATTGCGATTCATATACGCTGGTTTATTCTCAATACTTGTCCCTATATAGCTTGGTATCAGTTTTTCAAAGCTTTCTTGAAATTCCAAAAAGAAACGCTCGATGACTTTTGCCCGAGCATTGTATGGAGTTGCATAAACAGGTTTTATTCCCAATTTTTCATAAACTCCTGTAAATCCTAATTCTTCGAATTTCGTATCGCCGTTAAAAAATTTACTCTTAAAAGCTCTGCCATTATCCTGATAAACAAAACTCGGGATATGGTCCATGTGCAAAATTGCATTCCTTAGTGCTGAAGAAATACTTTGGGTACACTCTTCAAGCATAATATCGTATCCAACAAGTCCGCCTGATTTCCAATCAAGGAATCCAAGTAGTGTTGCACGGCAAGGTTTTCCTGTGAAAGGATTTATCACTTGGAAGTTAAGGGTGTGTCCGTCTGCAATTAAAACCTGCCCAGGCTCAAGCACGCTTATATCTCTGACAATATACGGTTCCACTCTGTCCTTAAGTGCTTTAGCACCTTCTCTTGCGAGCACCCATTTGTCATAATTTGCAGATTTATACCACTTTGCATATCGCCTGAAGGTCACTTCTTTTGGCATATTTTCAAATCCCTTTTCTTCCAAAATATGCCTTGTTAAGCCGATTGCCTTGCCTATCGAAAATCTATTTGGGGATAAAAGTATTTTTAGAAAGACCGTTATTTCTTCTTCCTTTAATTTTGTTCGGTAAACTTTGTTTGAAGAATATTTGTAATTGCCGACAAGTGCTGTCCAATCCGAGTTCTTATCAATTACATTCTTCCAGGAATAAAGAGAGCCGATTCCGATTGTATTTATTACAGCAAAAATCTCAGGATACAAAAGTCCTGTATTGTAGCTTTCCAAAAACATTCTATCTGAGTTTTTATTGGGGATATTATTGTCTTTTTTATTTTTTCTGTATTCTTCCCAAAATTTTATCAGGTCATATTTTGCAAGTGCTTTTTTGCGTTGAACTTCTGATATTATTTTCTCAGGTTTGGGCTGAAAATTATGTAGTTCGATTTTATTATCGACTAGGGTCAAATTGTCGTAGTATTCTTTGATGTACTTAATTTGATATTCTTCCTCAAGGCTGGATAGCTGAATCTTATATGCACTTCCGCCTCTGACGGTTTCTGTCTGATAATTGTACTTGTTTACCCCGTCAGGGTTTTTCTTTTTGAGTGATAATCTTACGGCTCTATTTGATATCTTTTTAAGAGCTGCGACAGTCTCTACATCAAGCCAAGTGTCAGTCGTATTAAAGGTTTTTAAAATATTTTCCATACTACATTAATCACTCCAAACTTCCTACAATGGAACTGTTTTGAGGGAAATGTGTTGGAATGTGTAGATTGGAAGTTCTTTATTTGTTAATATAACTTGTAGATGTAAGTTTTTTTATACCGTCAATTACACTTGATGAATTCCATCCAACAATTAATGTAGCATTATCAGTGACTATTTTTGCATTTTTTTCTTGTCCCCAAGGTTTAACAGCTAAAATAGGTTTACCCATTGCAGCAGCGGTATTAACTTCAAAAGTTATCCAATCACTACCATTGCAGTACATTCCTGTAGGAACAACAAAAATACTACATTGACGGATTCTCTCTTTTATCGCCTGTGCTAATTGTTCATCAGTTAGTCCAGTTAAAGCTTTATCCGTTGTAATACTGCCATCTGTAAATGTATAGTATGGAGCATCATCTAGCCAACCTTTTATTGTGTTGTAAGCTGTATCGTAGCTCCAACAGTGCGAAATAAAAACTCTTCTATTCCAAGACATTTTTAACCTCCTTTGTGTTTAGTTCATCTTCGTAAATCTCGTACCAGTCAGTTGGTAATTCTTTTTGTTCATAAATTTCTTTAATTAGCTTTAAATTTTTCAATGTTGATTCTATTTCCCAGTTATCTGGTTTCTTTTGCATTGACAAAATATGCTTTAAAATATTTTTAGCATCATCAAACCTTAAACAATGTACATATATTTCATAAACAGTAGCTAGTAGCCAATAATCAGCGCTGATGCTAAAATCTTGTAATTCTATGTTATATACAATAACAGGAATGATTTTTTGTAATTCGATTGAAGATTTTATATCATTTTTATATAGTAATAAAGTTGCAAGATTTATACCTGTATAATAATTAGTTGTATCATACAAAAAGCCGCTGCGATAATTAGAAATAGATTTATCTAAAAAGGCTCCTACCTGCATTGTGGTTGTTGATTTTAACATTAATTCTTTATTTATACTGCCGAGTAAGCCATAAGTTTCAGATGATTCACCAATATCTTTTAAAATATTTTCTAAAATTCTTATAGCGTTTTCTCTATCCGTATTTTGACCTCTTTTATTAAGAGCCAATGCTAATTGCTGTTTTACATGTACAAAATCTTTTAAATCGGAATCTTTATGGCAATTTAGAAAATTAATAAGTGCCGTCCATTCCTTTAATCGCTTATAGCTTTTTATAATTTCGTAGGCTATATAATATATAGGGATACTGCTTTTTTCTATTTCTGTTAAAATTTGTCCTATTTCTTCTGTATTGCAGGCAGACTGCAATTCATCTTTTAATTTTTCGCATAATGAATATGTATTTTTAAATATTTTAATATTTCCATCTGATAATACTGTTGTTGGGAAATCACTAATTAATTCAAAAGCCGGACTATCGTTTGTGTCATCATAATTTAAAGCTAATTCAATCCGTTTTTTAATTTCTTCTTTTAACTTATTTGCACTTTCTAAAGGTATTTCACCTCTTTTGAGTTCATACGGGATTGCACGGAGTAGGGCTATATCAAATGGTATTTGATGCTTTTTATCATAAATAATAATCGTATGATATGGTTTTGCACAATGCCTAAATCCAAGTTCATAATACACATTTGGGTTTTGATTAGTAATATCAACAATAACTATATCGGAGCATACTAAGCGTTCATACATTAATGTATGAATAATGCCGCCGTTATTTTCTTCATCCGCTCTTATAATATTTAATCCCATTTCTATAACGGCAGATTTTATAGATTTTTCATAAATATTGTCGAAATTAATCTGGTAAGTTCCTTTTAATGGCTTTTTATAACCGAAGGGCATTGCAACAAAAACAGTTTTTTCACTAGAATATTCATTAACCATTAACCCAACTCCTAATATTATAAGACGAATTATCTGCTTTATTTATCCAAAGAGCCATATTATCACTATTTTGAATTTTGGCTTCATCTATATAAGGGTATAATCCTAAATATTCTTGACCTTCATATTTAGAATAAGAATTTTCAACAATAGGTATTATTGCGACTTTACCTTTATATCCGTCAAAAAACCCCAATTCCCAAGGCATCCATTTTGAGGAACTGCTATTTATTGAGGTTGCATACAATAAACTTTTTGATTGCTTCATTCTGGTTCTTAGAATTTCAGCAGTTTTAGTCGTTACATTATTCCTATCCAAGTATCCATCTACCAACCAATCTACATATACGGATAAGCCATGACCTTCTAAAATATTTTTTAGTTCATAAATATAAGGTTTATCATCAAAACTATGTGAAAGAAAAACATCAAAACTTGTTTTATATTTACTTTCATTGATTGAGGCTTTAATAATATAATCAGACGGTTCTGTTTTTAAGCGACTTTTTGTAAATAACATACTTCCTCTACCCAATTTATTCTATATCCATTATTTTAATCATACATAATAATTTATAAAAATCTATTACCCAGGTATGTATATTTGAAAAACATGTTTTTAATTTTATAGATTAATAACAAAAAATAATTTTGGATTACATTTCAAGTTTCAATTACATTTTTGGAGAAAAAATTTTACTTTCGGCATTTATATATTTAAACGCCAAAGGTGTTGTTTTAAAAACATTTCCCACCAAGGGGGAAGACTTGCTTCAATTACATAAAATGTAATTGAAAAATTACCAAAAATTCCTATGCCGATGTTATAGACGTGTCGCCTGAATGTAGCACTTGGCAAGGATTTCGTAGGAAAAATCGTCAACTTTTCGGATAAGAAATCGTCAATTCCGTTAATTTCAATTCCATATTTCTGGACACAGCGGAACCGCCTCAATATCAAGACACAGCCTAAACTTCAGCGATTGGCTTTCAATTACATATTTCTGTATTTAACTGGAAAGTGATAGTAATGCTCATACTTCGCAAACGCCTAAAGAGAATCCCTACTTCTCTGATTTTTCAAAAACTGTCGCAAGGCAGTTTTTTTATTGCCGAAATCCAGAGCTGGTCTTTTTTATTATACTAAATAATTA
>Ga0247844_1000934_pt1 | contig 57879 bp, 73 predicted proteins | sample LaCtaG_FD_192421 | JGI IMG/M metagenome (GOLD analysis project Ga0247844, IMG submission 192421) | Freshwater microbial communities from meromictic Lake La Cruz, Castile-La Mancha, Spain - LaCruzMarch201714.5m_1 | ecosystem: Environmental > Aquatic > Freshwater > Lake | place: Spain: Castile-La... | reverse complement strand
TTCATCAATAACAACAATTTCTGTTTTTAATTCATCACTCCAAGAAATCGCCATTTATACTTTTATTCCTACTTAAGTACCTTAATAAGATTATATCAGTGTAAATTATCACATGGTTTGATTTGATATATCAGATAGTCTAATCTGAAACGGACGAAGATTTAATACTTCTAATCATTTTTTTGCCAAATTAATGGAAACAAGTTGACAAAAAAATTCGCATTATTTTTTTGCATATTTTTGTTAATAGGGCAATTTTTTCGCACGAAAATACATAATATAAATAGGTAGTGTTATAAATTTTTAGGTGTGCATTGGTAAGTAAAGTATTTTATCTTAATTCTGATAAGTATCCTGCGATAGTAAATGACTATCAGCAGGTAAAAGAACGCGTAGAAATCGCAACAGCACTTGGAATGGCAAGCCTTGCACTTATTAACCTACCTGAAAATAAATAGATTAAATAACTTTTTTTAGTAAAAAAGTTAATCTCTTTATCAAATCATCATAAGTAATAATATCAATAATATTTGCATATTTTCGTTTTATGATTTCTAAGTCAAATTTTTGTTCTGGGGATAAATTGCAATCTCTACCTAAAATAACAAAACCTTTTGGATTAATTATTTTTATATTCAAGTTTTCTGGCAAATCATTTTTGTACTTAGTATTGAGAGTTTTTTCTCCATTTATACCCCATTGATTTAAATGAAAAATATATTTTTCCACCTGCATGATGGCTCCAGATAATTCTCTTAAAGGAACATAGTTGTCTCGATAAACACTCGATGATATAACACAATGCTCGTAAGGCTTCTTAATTTCAATTGCATCTATACTTCCATTTGTATCAACTAACATTAAATCTATATATCTATCAACAGTTTTTTTAGGATTCGTATAATCTTTTATTTGTACATTTGAAAAACATTTTATATATTTGGGATAGATGATTAATATTATTTTTAATATCTCATTTTGCCAATCTTTTTCAAGGTAAGTCTCTGAATTATTAAGCATTTCAGTTAATTTATCTAAAATAAATGAGTATTTTTCTTGTTCATATTCATTTATAGAGGGAATAGAGCTTATCCTAACTATTTTTTGTTTTTTTTCGAGGTATTTCTCAAAGGCTTTACCATAATCTTTAACATTGTCTAAATATTGCGATATTACATTACTAACTCGAGATTTAACATAATAGTCTTTTTCAGTTTGAGTTGGAAAAGAAAACAAAATATCATTAAAAACATCAATAGGAATAAAATTTAAGTCATCTTCGTCTCCACCAATAGTAATTTGCTGCCCTGCAACTTTTTCAATTTCTTTAAATATAGAAATTTTATTATTCACAACAAATGTTTTTATAGAAAGTTTGCCATAAGATTTATGGATTAATACATCAAAACTTGTATCTAAAATAGCATTAAAAATTCTATAATAATTGCCATCAATTCTGCCAATAAGAAACGTTATCGTTTCTACATATTCTTTATCGGTTCCTTGTAAATTCTCTTGTGTTACAGAAAACGTTTTTTTAATTGTTATGACTTCATCATTATTTAGTCTTTCTTCAATCCAATCAATCCCATTCATTGGTGAATATTCCAATCGAATATCATTTTCAGTAATAAAAATTTCTAATGACATTTTGTTTCCTTCAGTTCTTAAAATTCCATAATTTTTCGTGTAAATATTTTTGTTTATATTTTTTAGTCTTTAGTCTTTTCGTTATATCTATTGAATATTTCTTTATAAATTGGCATTTGTAAAGAAATATTTTCTTCTTCAGAATATCCTATAAAATAACAACCGCTTAAATAATCAGGAGGATTATCACTATATCGCGCAATCAATTCAACCATTTTCTCTCTTAAATGAGCATAAAGGTCATATTCAGCAATTGGTTGAATTGTATTATCAGTAGGAGTATATGTTCCTAAATATTTGCATTCACTACAATCATGTTTATATATTGGATTAATATCAGTCATAAATTACCTCATGTAAATTATACAATAAAGAAGATATTGTTTCGTAAAAATAATATTTCTGTTAATATTGTTGATATAAAATTAAGGAATAATTTTAATGATATTTACTTATGATGAATTAAATAAACAAAAAGAATCCGGCATCAAGCTTTCTTGGGCGGATATTTCTGAAGACCAATTACGCAAACTTTATACTGGTGAAAAAATCCCTACGGTTTTAATCTCGCACTTATACGGTGCAAAAAAATCTCAAATAGATTACAAAAGAAAAAAATTCGGTATAAAATTTATGGAAACAACTGCAACTAATTTGATTGACAATGTTTCGAAGAATACCAATGAAACAATGAAGAAAGTCTTTTTCGACAATTTTGATATTGATAAATTTTCTAAAATTATTACTAATTATGCATTCAGAAACGGACCGGTTGAAGATATGCACGTAGATGGTAAATTATCAGATGAAGATATGATGACATTAAATAAATACATGGTAAATCGTATCGCCGGAATTCTGCAATTAATTAAAGAAGAACAATGGTTTAAGCTTGTTGGCTTTTTGGAAACATACAAGTTGTACGGCGAGTGTGGTGCAACTTGGGACAAAGCAGAACCTGATATTGAAGAAATCGACAAGTGCTTAAGCATTATTCTACATAAATAGCTGGTCTGATGAAGTTTTGCAAGTAGAAATGTACGGCGATGTGCTTAGATATTTAATTTTAAATTGGTTTACAACATAAACTGGCTGGCTGAATATGTTGATTTATCCATGGTAAAATTGCTTCTTCAATTTCTTTTTGCATTGCCTTTTGAGTGTTTTCATCTACGGGAAAGTAACTCTTATCAAAGAAATATTTTTTTTCCTTAAATTCATTTTTTAATTCTGTTTTTAAATTAGAATTTATATTGAAAAGTTTACAGTACTGGTTAAATAAATGAATATTTAATCCTTTATGTTTTTTTATACTGTTTTCTATTATTCCTGCACAATCTTTTGGAAATAGATATTCTCCACCATTAAACTTCTCATATATTTTCCTTGCTCTTGCAGGGTCTTTGGGTAAAAGAGTTTTTGTAAATAATTTATTGTAATCATATTTGGGATTTGACAAATCAATCGCCATTGCATATTGCCACATTGGTCTTGTTAAAACTTGGAATCCGATAATATTAAAGTCTGTATTTCTTGGATCAAATAATTCCGAACCAGAACTTAAGTACAAGCAAGGTTGAATTTCGCTAAAATTACTAATTGGAAGATAATGGCCGTTTTTATCAGTATATGTATATGCAAAAAACTCAGCAACTTCAATATTGCATGTTATATCTAGATAATTTGTTGCAAAGCCGTAATGCTGTGCAATGGCTTCTTTATCTAAAAGAAAATCACCACCCATAAATTTTTTAGATGTAAAAAATTTATAATAAGGAGTTTGAGTAAACCAACATAAAAACATCTGTTTTTGAATATATTTTTTGCAGTGATTGAGAGAACCTCTACTATCCCTCTTGAAAGATGCCTTAAACTCCCCATTATCGTCATTTTCACCTCTATAAAAACCATAACCGCCCATTGGGTCAGTAATTAATATAGAAACAGACCCCTGATTGTTTGCAATAACTTGTCCTGAATAACTTAGTGTCATAAACCTTCCTCACTTTTGTAGCCTAGGGTTAATAGGTACAATATTTTTTCTATGTATCAATTTTACAATACATAATTAAATCTTTTAAAAAAGCTTCCACAAATGCTTCACATGCTCTTGAAGAAGCATTATAGGTGAGCGTATCTTTAATTTGATAAAAAGCACTTTGTAAATTTATAAATTCCGGATAACGTTTATAGGTGAATTCTAATTCTTTTGGCAAAGATTTTAAAATTCTATATATATCACAAAGTTCACCTTGTGTCGCACTAAAATGGTTCCAAGAAACATCACTAAAAGTTTCTTTTTCATCTTTTATAACTCTTATAAAATCAGGTTGCCCATCATTTAATAGATTTTGAAATGCTCTGGCTGTTGATTTTACAGTTGAATCTTTTCTATTTAATAATATTTTCCTCTTAGGCGCTGTTAGGATTTCGGCGATAAAAAAATAAAAATGGTTAGCAAAGTTTTCTAAACGATCGTCATAAATTTCCAACGTTCTTTTATAACGATTAGGATTTGTTACATCTTGCAATTCTAGGATTTTGTTCAATATAACATCAGTAATGTCAAATAAGTTGGGTAATAATACTCCGATGGAAATCACTAATAGTATAGAAATGAAATCGTTTAGGTCATTTAGCTTTAAAACTCCAAACAATAAGCCTATAATAACAACTGCTATTATACGTTTTTCTTTATTCCAAGTTATATGAGATATTCTATTTTTAGGTTTATTCGCCACCAGTCAACCTCTTTTATTTGAATTGCTTATTTTATATAATAACTGAAAAATATTATTATATAAATCCCGATTTTGAATTTTACCCCAACCTCTAAATACTTACCTCTTGATTTCTAAATTGCATTTCATGCCGCAATTCACCAACTCGGTGGCAACACAGGCCAAGGCAAAAAGTCACAATCCCTGCAAGACCGCATTTGGACTTAACTGAATCTGGGTTTAAAGAAATTATTAAAACTGCTAATCAATATTTAGTCTAAAAAATCATCAAGAATTTATTTAGGGTAATTATGCGTTTCTATACACAAAAAATGAGTTTTGTTTTAATTATACCTATAAAATTAATAATCAATGATTCAATGAAGAGTACGATATATAATTTAAATAATTTCTTGTACTTTTTGTTTTTTTTTAATCGCAGATTCTTGATTATTGATAGAAATAAGGTACAACGATTAAAAATCAGCTTTGGAATAATTTATGAAAAAGGAATATCAGGTAGAGAAGAAACATCAAAAAACTATTCATGCCTCTGACTGGGACCCTGCTGAACCCGATACAAAAGATTTTTATATTTGATTTGGATATTATGTAACCTTCAAAAAGGTCAAAAATCCGAGGGGAAAATTCTCAAACGTGTGGAATCTTTCTGTGAAAACTTGCGACTTAGGCAATTTTTCACAACAAAAATACTTTATATAAGTATGTGAAGGTTAATCATTTGGTGAATTATTTGAGTAGTGATATATTAAAATTATATAACATTAAACAAGCTGACAGAAGGCAGTCATCATTCCCAATTGAAAACGACAGAAGAAGCGTCATTGACAGACGTTCTTCTACCAGAAATATTAACCCGCAAATTATTGAGGATATCGGCTTAATTAAAAGAACCTTAAAATTGCCATCACAAAAAGATAAAAATGTTGACAGAAATGTTGTATTTTCAGCACTAGAAACCATCGCACCAGTAAGAAGATTTGAGGGAGTATCGGACAACATAAAGGACTCAAATTATACCAAGGCAGCTGGACTTTTGGGCCTTGCGGTTGTAAACCTTCCGGAAGACACGAGAGATTTGAAATATGCAATTAAAGAGATTGCAGGAACAGGCATTCAGAAATGTGACCCCAAAGAATTCCAAGCTGAGTTTTCATTCATTAGAGGGACTTTTTTAGAGTCCTTGATTAATAAATTTGGAAAATTCGGAGCAAAGTTACATGATTTTGATAAATCTTTGTACAATACTAAGCTTGGTGAATATTTACAAGATAAATGGAATATTAATATCTCAGAAATGTTGCCTACTGGACGTGTTGTGCAACAAGTAAAATTGAATAATAATAAACAAGCTGTAATAAAGAATATAGAAGTAAGGGCTTGTAAGCTTGAAGGAAAAACCTTACCCAAATTAGCTGGAAGAATTCTTTTAAGAACGCCAGTGATGGGGTTGATTGTTTTATCGGCACTTGAGATTCCAGCTATTATTAAATCTTTTATCAAGCCCGATACGGCAAAAGAAAAAGTGGTTAAGGGAACGTCTCAAACAATTAAGTCAGCGATTAATGTGGCAACGGTTACGGCTGGAGTTGGAGTGATGGGGAGCCTGCTTGCAAGAAAAGGACACGTTGGTTCTTTGTTAGGGATTGGAATTGGTGCAATTACCGGAATGGAAATTTCTCACATATTACAAAACAAAATTAACAATTTAGAAAATAAAATTATTGGTTAATATTATTTGGGGATATTTTGATTCAACGCATTATTAAGTACTTGCTTTAAAAGTAATTTAACACTGGTATCATCTGTTATTTTTTTTACTTTTGCTAGAAATTCGGGAGTTTTATCAATATCTTGAGCATGAGCCATCAATAGATTATCTTTGCTTATGTTATATCTTTGTTTTAATTCTTCAAATAACTGCCAAAACATTTTTTCAGAATGTTCCGATTCGGTCATACCGAAACTGACACTCTTTTGTATTGAATTGGTTTTATTTGAATTCAGTGTATTTGGGCGAGTTACGCTATTGCTTGTAAAAGATATTGGGCGAATGTTCATAGTTTCTCCTATTTGTTTCTATTAAATCCCCTCAATCTTATTTTTTGCTTATTCTGGACAATTCTATTAACTTTTGTAATGGAAACATGTTGCTTTACAGTGCTAACTCAGCTTCAAAATCAATTATATGCTAAAAACCCCGCTTTTTGTTGTCCACATATTGTTTATACTTCAAAGCCCCAAAAAGGAAATTTCTTTTTTTTGTGCGACAATAATACTTATATTGTTAAAGACTAATAAAGATTTGAGGAAAGTATGAAATTAAATGATACAGTGTCAAAAGACGCATTTAGATATGGTTATTTACTAGAAAGAATTTTTCCGTACATAAAACCCGTAATGGGAAGGGCTATTTTAGGGCTATTGATAGCAGTTCCGTTAGGTCTGTTAGATGGTGTTACTGCGATTGCATTAAAACCTTATTTAGATAATGTTATCAACGGAAATTCTCTGGCGACATTTGAATTTCTTGGTAGAACTTTCCATAGCAGACATTTTTGGGCAACTATAATCCCACCAGCAATTATAACTTTTGCCGTTTTTCAAGGTGGATTAAAATATTTAAATACATATTTGACTGATTGGACAGGGATGAAAGTTGCAAATGCATTAAAAGTTGATTTATTCAGAAAATTAACCTCACTAAGCCCAAAATTTTATGATATTAATTCATCAGGACTTGTTTTAACAAGATTTTTAGGCGATCCTGACGCTGCTTCAAGAAGTATTATCGATAATGTAAAAACCTTTATATCTACAGCTTTTGGGATTGTAGGGCTAGTCGCAGTTTTAATGTATACAGCGTGGAAGCTTGCAATTATTGGCGTTACCGTATTGGGGCTTGCAATGTTGCCGGTCGCTTTTATTAGAAAAATAGTTAAGAAAGTTTCTAACCAAGGAATGGTTGTCGGCGGGGGGATGGTAACGAATTTTAACGAAACCTTCTCTGGAAATAAAATTATAGCTGCATATAACTTACAAGAACAACAGAATCAGGCTTTTCAGGGTCAAGTCAACGAGTCGTTTAATTTGTCAATGACTCTTACTAAGCGTGTTGGCTGGTTATCTCCAATCATGTATTTGGTTGCATCTTTTGGGATTGCTATTGTAATGGCATATGGAAACCATTTGATTATAAGTGGCGAACTTACAAGCGGTAGCTTTGCTGCCTTTGTAACTTCATTATTATTGCTTTACAAGCCAGTAAAAGGTCTAGGACAAACGCTTGCAGGGCTGCAAGGAACATTCGTTGCAATGGGTAGAGTATTTGAACTGTTTGACTTGGTTCCTGAAATCAAAACAGAACCTAACGCAATTGAATTAAAAAGCTTTGACAAACAAATCGAATTTAAGAATATTTATTTTGAATATAATGAAGGTGTTCCAGTTCTTAAGAATTTTTCATTAACAGTCCCTAAAAACCAAACAATCGCACTTGTCGGTAACTCAGGCGGTGGCAAAAGCACTGTAGTTAATCTTATTCCTCGTTTTTACGATGTAAAATCCGGCTCGATTGAAATCGATGGAGTGGATTTAAGAAGTTTCACCTTAACTTCATTAAGAGAACAGATTTCTTTTGTTTTTCAAGATAATTTCTTATTTTCAGGTACGATTAAAGAAAATATCATGATGAGCAGAAAATCTGCATCAGAAGAAGAATTAGACGAAGTTATAAGAATGGCACATTTGGATGAATTTATCGGCTCTCTTGAAGACGGCATAGATACATTTGTAGGAGAACGAGGATCAACTCTTTCAGGCGGACAAAGACAACGTGTAGCAATTGCTCGTGCTATGCTTAAAAACGCTCCGATAGTTGTGCTTGATGAAGCAACTTCAGCTCTTGATAACAAATCAGAAGCGATTGTTCAGCAAGCCTTGGACAACTTGATGCAAAACAAAACAGTTTTTGTAATCGCTCATAGACTTTCAACAATTCAAAATGCCGATAGAATTGCGGTTATAAATGAAGGTGAATTGGCTGAAATTGGAACTCATGAAGAATTAATAAATATCGAGAATGGAAAATATAAACACCTTTATGAAATGCAGTTTGCAAAAACTGAAGCAATGGCTTAAACAAATTTCCTAAAAAAACCTCTGGATGATTTTTCAATCATAGGATATTTGTGCCTATTCCCAAAAAAAACATATTTTTATTGGCGTTACTTTTTTCGAGAGATTTTAAAATACTAGCCAAAAAAGCTTTTTCGTTTTTCTGTTGTTTTTGTTCGATATAGCTATTTTTGTGCATTCTCCAGAGTGTTAATTTCTTGTCTATATAATAAAAATAGTTGTAATAAGCTAAATGAGCCCAAATCCAATGATCCCAAAAAGCCTGAATACTGGTATCAAAATTGGCACCTTTTAAGGTTTTGGCATCTATCATTACACAGGAAAATGTCGGGATTAAATTTTGAAAACTGAACCCACTGAATAAATTAGCAGGATATTTTTTTGAGCCTAAAATTTCTTTATTAAGCTTAAAATATTTGTCGAAAATTTAGTCGGAATGAATAAAAATGCAAAAACTGGATAAAAGTATTTGCATTTGATTGCAATGTTTCAGCCGAAGAATAAGCTAAAATGAAGAATATAGCTGGCTTTTTGATTTGCAAAAGACATGGTGTCAAGCCTCCCAATCCTCGGTCAAATGTTAAAGTTAGGACATTTTGACGATTTCTTCATGATACAAATTATTATAGAAATTGTTAGTTAAATTAATTTTCGACATTATATTTGAAAATTGTATAGGATTCAAAGCCTGTTTAGCATCGCATAAGGCGTCTTTAGGATTGATATGCACCTCGAGCATTAATCCATCACATCCTGCAACAATAGAGCTTAAACACATCGGTTCTATTAGTTCAAGTCTGCCAGTGGCATGGGACGGATCGGTTATTATTGGAAGGTGAGTTATATTTTTTAATGAAGCAACAGCACTCAAATCCAAAGTGTTCCGTGTGTAAGTCTCAACTGTCCGAATCCCTCTTTCGCACAGTATTACTTGTTGATTACCTTCGTTCATAATGTATTCTGCTGCATTTAACCATTCTTCCAAGGTCGCATAGAAGCCCCTCTTTAACAACACTGGTTTGTTTGTACGTCCAGCTTCTTGAAGTAAAGAAAAATTTTGCATATTCCTGGCACCTATCTGTAAAACATCAGCATATTCTGCTACTAAATAAACATCTCTTGTATCTACAACTTCTGTAATAATAGGTAAATCAGCAATTTCACCAGCTTTTTTCAAATATTGCAATCCCTTCAATCCTAGCCCTTGAAAAGCATAAGGAGAAGTCCTAGGTTTATAGGCTCCACCCCTCAACATATTTGCACCGGCTTTTTTAACAGCAATAGCGGTTTGAATAATTTGTTCTTCATTATCAACACTGCAAGGACCTGCAATCATTAAAAAGTCCTCGCCAACTTCTATATTACCTATTTTAAAGGTCGTTTTGTCTTCTGAATTTTTTTTATTTACTAATTTTAAATTATCCATTATTTGATTCTCCTTGGATCGTAGCATACAAAACGGTTTCTCCCAAACTTTCGGTATGATGATCAAGATAAAAATCATATTCAGGAACCAATTGTTTTAAATATTTTGGTATTGATACAAAATGAGTTTGATCATGATATAAACAAACTGTAAGTTTCGGTTTGAATGTTTGAATAGTATTTTTAGCACCTTTCAAGCATTCAAGTTCAGCACCTTCAATATCAAGTTTTATAAAATTGATTTTTTCAATATTTTGCTCTTTTACCATGTCATCAATCGATTTTGTTTGGACTTGAGCGTCATATTTTTCAGGTTTTTCTAACGAGCAGTTTGTTGCCGGACCATTGCCAATTACGTACAAATGTTCATTTGAATTTTCCCAAAGAGCATTTTTAAAAAGTTGTATTCTATTTTTTAATTCAGGATTTAAATCAAGCATTTTATTAAACATTTCAACATTGTCTTTTAAAAATTCAAAAGAGAACACTTTGCCATTTGCTCCCACATCATGGGCAAAATACAATGCTGTATCACCATAACAAGCACCGCCATCAATAACATAATCACCCTCTTCGACCTTAATACTTATCTTATCATTTGCGTATTTGTATTGTCCAAGCCCCATTTTTAAGCCACCCGGATCGTTATATACTTTTACGTCATATCCAAGGTTATTTAAATCAAGTAGTTGAAGATTGAAATTCCAAATTTTAATCATTTCATCGCTTATTTTTAAAGTTTTGAGTATTTCCTGATCATACATTTTTTGTGGCGGAAGTACGTTTTTAGCCTCTGTAAGTCGATATTGCATGACTTTAATAAACATTTCTTTTGAATAATCATCAGCTAATAACGCATATGTTTGAAATATTCCTTCCAAGTCGAATTTCGACAATTTTTCCGTAAGTAAATTATACTTAATCTGCAATTTAGATTCTGCTTTTGATGCCCCAGTTTTTTTACCTCTTATTAAATCTATTATTTTTTGTCCGGCTTTAATTTTCATAATTATAAATGTCCTTTCTTTTAATTGTTTGAAGTAATAATTATTTTTTCACGAATTTCTTTTGTTTCGATTTTCGCAAAACTTTCATCCGCACAGCTTGAACAAGGTTCGACTTTGGAAGAAAAAGTAAAAAGATTCCGCCTTAAATTTGTTGCGAATTGAGTACAATATATTTCAAACATAGAATTTTCCACAAGATTCCCAAGTTTATATTTTTCTGCATCATGCGAAAGAGGATATATTTGACAACAGAAAAAACAATTCCCTTGATAATCAATTGTAAATTCCCTAATCCCTCTTAAACAAGGCTCCGTTCTGTTAGAAATACTTAAATTCTCCACAGTACCGCCTCTATCATTACCAAATTCATCCCAATTGTTAGACATTATAAGGAGTTGTAACCTTTTATAATAGAGGCTTGATTCAATTTTTTCGTTTGGAATAAAAACATCCATTTTGAATTCGAGCTTTAATTTTTCAAAGAACTTTTTAAGTTTGTTCATTTGTATATCATCATTATATTGATGATTTGAATCAACTTGCATTGTTATAAAAAGAGCATTCAATCCTGCAGCTTCTAACTCGTCTAAATATTTCGTTGTTAAATAATCACCATTGGAATTAAATTTTATTACGCTATTGGGGCATTTTTTTCTTATTTCTTTAATACGTTCCAATATTTTTTTGTCCGCCAATGGTTCGTTATATAAATTTAAGCTTATAACCATTGAATAATTTATACTGGCTAAATCATCTATTATGTTAGAAAATAAAGAATCTTCCATTAATTTTTGTCCGCCTCTGTCAATTTGAGCACAAGGACAATAATTACATTTCCTATTACAAAAGCTACTGGTTTCGAGGTTTATTGCGGTAACATATTTTTTGAATAAATCCTTTTTTTTAACATCATCAAGATTTCTATCATAAAATAATAGTTCTTTTTGAGTATCGATTAAATACTTATCCCAACAATTTTCGTCAACCGTTTCTAATTTTTTAATTTGAGATTCTATTGGATTCAATTTTAGTTTTAGTTTTAGTTTTAGTTTAAATCCTAATATTGTGAATACCTTATGGGGTCCTTTATTTGTTACCGAAAATAAAACTTGTAATAATTTTTTCATATTCTTATTCATAATATCCCTTTCCTCTAATATAAACTCATTTTGTCTTGACAAAAATCCTGTGTTGCAATATCATTTTGAAAAATATCCGCATACGAATCAGTATTTTTACGAGACCAATTTGTATTTCTTTTAATTATTTTAGCTGGAACCCCCCCCCATAACAGTGTTTTCCAGCTTTTTTGTTGAATTAGTAACTATGCTTCCACAACCAATTATTACATTATCTGGTACTGAAACATCTTTTAATATCGAAACATTTCGACTTATCCAGCAATGATTACCTATAGTTATTCCGAACAAGGGTTTATTTAATATTTTTAATGAATTAGTATCATAAATCGAATGTCCGTCACTTGCCCATAATACGACATCAAAAGAGAACATACAGTCTTTCCCTATAGTAATTGTTTTGTTCTCTTCGTCACAAAGAAATATTTTTATACTCGCACAGAATAAGTCTTCATCAATAAAAAGTTTAGAATGTTTACTCATAGGTATAGGGGTTATTAGATTATTAATACAATGTTTGGTTTGTTTTATTTCTACATAATTATTAGATGTACAGACGATTTTACAGTTATTAAACTTTTTAGTATACACCTTAACCAATGATTGCTCACCTAAAAATAGAACCTTTAAGCCTTTAACTTGAGGATTAAAATGTTCTTCACCTTTTTCATCAATATAAATTAAGTAATTCTGCCTCTTATCTTTTTTTCTTATTATATCAATCAGATTTTGTATAAATTGTATTCCCATTACACTCCTTGCATTATTTTTTTAGTATTTTGTGAATAATAATCAAAATCTTGTTCATAAAACCTCTTTATACAATTTAAATAATCTTCAAAATTGTATAATTTATTTTGCAAATCGACGAAATAATCATTGGTCGATTTATATATCGCTGAATCTTTTTCAAAAAGCTTTATTCGATTCACGATATTTTCATACATATCCTCGTAACTACTAAAAATATTAGGTTTTGAATTATCAAATTCCTGTGGGAAAAAACCTTCATTATAAACCGCAAATCCAATCCCCCCTTGGAGCATTGATTGTGCAAGATATCCATCAAAGCCTTCGCCGAATGTTATCATGAATTTTGAATCGGTTACCAAAGACATATACTTGTCAAAAGTAATGTCTTTTATTTCAAGAAGTTCATATTCTGGTAGTTCTTCTCTTATTTTATTTAAAATTTTATCTTTATATTCATTAACATCTAACGAATATAGAACCATTTTATTCTTTTTGTTGAATTCTCTTTTAGGGTATTTACTTAGATCCGTATATGGAGGGATTAACAATGTTGATAAATCAGACTTGTTAGCGTGTTCTTGTGAACAATAACTATGATGGGCAACTGTCTGAGTAATATTATTTGTAATTTCATATAAATCTATATAGTCCTCTTTGGGAGGCATCAAATCAATATTCTGATTCATAATGTTGATTTGAACATGATTAATTTGACCTAAATGAGCTTTTACCTTAGTTGATAATAGAGAATAAAAAGTTTTAGCTGATTCTTCAGGAATGTGAATAATCAATTTATCCAAATTTTCAAAAGCTAAAATCTGTTCAAAACGGTATATTATATTATGATTTTTAAAATTTGTTTGCCTTATATAAGTTTCTTTTTTTATATTGGGGCGAGTCATTAGCACAATATTAGAATTATGAATATGTGTATACCTTTCAGAATTGTTCGCAATTGAAAACATCGAATAAATTCCTCCCGACATACAGTTGTGTTCTGGAATTAACATTACTATCAATTGTGTAGCTTTTAAATCTTCATAATTGATAAGATGATTTTGCACTTTTTTTAGTGAAATATTGGTTCTTCCACAAAGAGTATTTCTTATCAATCTTCTTAACCTTGCCGGCATAATCCAGAAGGTTAGAGCATTTATTATTCTCGTATAAAATCTACTTATGTCCATTATAATTTCTTTTCTATTAGACTTACTAAGCCGCCAATTGTTTTAAAACTTGATGAAATCATTTCTTCATCGGTTATTTGAACATTAAATTTGCTCTCTAATTCAACAACAAATTTAATTATCCCCATAGAATCTATATATCCGGATTCTATGTAGTTAAAATTATCCAAATCAACATTCTTTGGTAAGTTTCCTTTTTTTTCAATATAGTTTACGATAAATTTTTTTATTTCTTCACACATTTTAAATTACTCCTGCTTTAACATTACTTCCCATTATATTTATCCAAGATTTTGTTTTAGAAGATTCAACCATTGCTTCAAGAAACAATAACCCTTCTAATGCAAAGTCCGAACTGAAAATTTCACTTGACTGCCATTTGCCAGTTTCCTGGTACTCAATTAATGCTTTATGAATATCACAATATACATTGGCAAATGCCTCGATAAAACCGACAGGATGTCCTGCTTTAAACCTTGTATACCTTGGTTGATCTGCAACTTCAACATCAGAAGCCCTGTCTAAGATTTGTCTTGTTCCGTCAGCAAATGATAATTCAAGTTCTTCAGGATTTATTTGAACCCACTTTGCAGCACCTTTTGTTCCAAATATATTTATTTCTAAACCATTTCTATGACCTAATGCTGATTTAGAAAACCAGAATTGCCCCTGAATGTTTTTGTCATATCTACATAAACAAGATACATTGTCGATAATGTTTTCAAACCAACCGTCGCTTGCCTGGTCACAGACAACGGATTCAGGATTTTTGTTTATTAAGTAATATATGATTTCATGCAGATGTGCACATAAATCGAGATGGATTGTAGGAATTGTTTTATCTTCTAATCGCCACTGCTGGGGATTAGGCTTCTGTCCATTTTTATTTACTCTAATAAATCCTTCTTGCGGCATTTTTGCTTGAAAGTGCAGTATATTGCCCAATTTATCGTCATTGATTAATTTTCTTAGCTCTCGTATCATTGGATAACCTGTATAATTATATGTTACTGTCAAAAAACCATTATTTTCTTTAACCATTTTTGAGATTTCTATTGCTTCTTGACTATTCATAGCTAAAGTTTTTTCACAGATAATGGGAATTCCTGCCTTTATACATTCTACAACCATTTCATAATGGCAAGGCGTTGGGGTTAAAATGGAAAGTGCATCTATTTTGCCTTTTTCATTTTTAATCATTTCCCGCCAATCGGTGTAAGTTCTATCTTGCGAAACTCCATATATGTCAGCTGTTTCTTGGCAAATTGATTCATTTCTGCTAAAACAACCTGCTACAAGCTCAAATCGATTGTCCATTTTACACGCCGAAAAATGTGCGTACCCAACAGCTGAGGATATTGCTCCACCTATGAAACCTATCTTTAATTTTTTGAACTTCATCGTTTCCTCTATTCTATAAGTAATTCTACTAATTTATGTTTTACTAATTTACCCATATTGTTTCTTGGTAAACAATCTAGGACAAAATATTTTCTGGGTAATTGGAAGTCAGCAAGATTTTTTGCACAATGGAATTTGAATTTTCTCAAATCGAATTCATTATCTACCACTATTGCAAGGGCAACTACTTCGCCTAAGTTTTCATCAGGATACGGAAATGCTGCACATTCAACCACATTCTCAAATTTAGATACAACCTCTTCAACATCATTTGGGTAAACATTTATCCCCCCTGAAATTATCAAATCTTTTTGTCTATCTACAAAATAAAGGAATCCATCTTCGTCAATTTTGCCTAAATCTCCAGTTCTGAAATACTCCCCAAACATTGCATCTTCGGTCATCTTCGGCTGTTTATAATACCCCATAAAGAGCATTGGGGTATTACAAATTATCTCTCCTATTTCATCAACTCCGGCAAAAGTGTTATCGCCAAGCAGAATTTTTACATCAACATTTTTTATTGCACGACCAACAGACTTCATTTTCTCTTTTGAATCGATAATATTTAAATTTGTAGCTATTGCAATTTCCGAGGTTCCGTAACATTCATGAAAATCACAATGTAATTTATTTACAAGTTCCTTTTTCGTATGCGGCTCTAAAAGTGCTGAAGACGAAACTACACATCTTAATGTTGTTATTTCTGGCACATAAGGACTGGTGAGGACTTCTGCAATTTGTCTCAATTGAGAAGAAACTGCGATTGTGAACGTAATAGATTTTTCCTTTATTGCTTTAAGCCAAATAGATGGCGAAAATCTTGGCATTAATATGGATGTTGCCCCCAGAATGAGTGGCATTATCACTAGTCTTTCAGCCAAAGAATGATAAAGAGGTGTTGCGGCAAGAATATTATCATTTTCGGTAACGCTATAAAGTTCAATGGCTGCAAATGCTCTATCTATCTTGTTTTTCTGTGAAAGAACTATCGGCTTAGGGTTACCTGTGGAACCGGATGTCATTGTGAAAATTAGAGCTTCTTCACCTGTTACTTGATTATTATCAATCCTATCGGATGAAATATTTTTTAAAATTCCCTCTTCTAAAATTAATTTATAACCCGAAATTTCGAGTTTGATATCCGATACTATTGCCTTTGTACTGACGATATGCCTAACATCGGCAGATTCGAAAGCTTGATTTATTGCATTACTGGGCAGAGTCGGATTTAATGGTGTAATTGCTATTCCCAAATTTGAAGCTGCTAAAATTAGCGCAACAAATTCGATATTGTTAGGCAATAAAACGCCTAAATTATCGCCATAATTTACTCCATTATTTTTCAATATATTTGATAGTTGATTGGTTAACAGCTCCAATTGTTTATATGTGTAAGTGGAATCCTCACAAATAATTGCAATCTTGTTTGGGCTTTTATCTACATTTTTATAAAATAAGTCGATAATTCTAGACATTTTATGCTCCTATAAATTTTAAAAAATTTGTGCTTGATAACTTGAATAATTCTCCATTAGGGGTTAAATATACTTCATTATCATTAGTCTTTCTACTGATAAAAGTATTGGCACTTATATAATTATGAGAGCCAATCTTCACATTATTACCACAAGATGAATTAACTCCCCAAAAACCGCATTCTCCAATATCAGCATATCCGGCAATAGAAACTCCTGAGTTTATCCAATTATACTCCCCGATATTGCAATCATGTCCAATGCTTACGTTAGAAGAAATAAATGTTCCTGCATTTATTTTTGTGCCCGGATGAATTGATACAAGATCTAAAATAATACAATTCTCCCCTACTTCTACATCATCATGTAACTTAACTGATTTATCAATATAGCTAATTAATTCATAGCCTTTGCTTTTGGCCACCAAAGAACGGTTTTTTCGAAGTTCATTCATTTGAACAAACCCAATAGAATTAATCATTTGACAATCTTTCGGCAAAAAAGTTTTTTCGACCTCTTCAAAAGCAACTAACGGTAACCCCATAAATTTATCATCTTTTATGCAGCATTTATCTACGCAGAAACCTACAATGTTATAATCATGTTTCATGTATGAATATAAAACTTTGGCCATCGAGCCATTACCATATATAATAGTAGATTTATTTGTTTTCATTTATACCTTCTTCTGTGGATAAAAGTCATAATTATATTCGTAAAATTTCTTTAAATTATTTTCAAATTGATCTAATTGATATAACTTGCTGTGCTTTTCTTTTGTTTTAATAATTGCATTTGTGTAGTCTATTTCATTTTTCGATAGACATTCCATGTCTGAGATGATGTTGAAAACCATCTCTTCATAGCTGGAATATACGTTTTTTAGTTCCATCCAAGAGCTGTCTGGGAAAAACTTATCATTGTATACTGCAAAACCTAAGCTATTGACATAACAAGGTTGAGAAAAATAACCGTCCATACCTTCACCGAAGGTTATTGTAAAATAAGCTCTCGCAATTAAATCCATATAGTCGCCAAATCTCATACTTTCAACTGTTATTAATTTAAAATCAGGTAGTTCCCTTTTTAATTTATCAACAATTGTAGATTTATTCTCGTTTTCATCAGGGGATAAAACAATTATTTTTTCTTTTTTATCAAATTCATAAGATTTATATTTTGAACAATCGATATGCACTGAAAATAAATGCGTAGGCATTTGCCATTTATTACAAATTTCTTGAGTGGCATATCTATCATGGGCAATAGTTTGAGTTATATTAGATGTCAATTTATATAACTCTTTTAAATTCTCCGGCTTTGGCATTAATTCAATATTTTGATTCATTATGTTAATATGCAAGGACTCAATTGACTTTAAAAATTTAATTTCATCTTTACTTAAATCAGAATAAAAGTCTTTTGCATAATATTCAGGAATGTGAATCATCAATTCTTTTACGTTTTTTGCATTTTTTACTATTTGCTCCCAACGATAAATTTGTTCTGAATTATTAAATTCTTCATTTTTTGCATATGTTAATTTACCTGGATATGTTGCGATTAAACAAAAACTATCATTATTTATATGACGAGAATATTCACATAACGAAAAAATTGACATTATTCCGCCACACATTTTAAACTTATATGGGATAAAAAATAGAATAATTTTTTCTGCATTGATTAATTTCAGCAAATTATAATCATCTTGAATTTTTATTGCTTCTTTGGTTTCTGCATAATATTTTTTATTTTTCAACTTTAATTTTATGCCTAGAAAAGTTATAACTTTTCGGTCGTTATTGTTTTTGATAGAAAAAATTCCCTGGTAAACATTCTTAAATTTACTCACTTAACACCTCACAAATTTTTACAAGAACCTCTTTATGCAAGTCCCCATAAAAAGGAAGACAAAGAACTCTATTTTTTATGTCGTTTGCAATTGGTAAATTTTCTATTGAGGATGATTTTAAGTCTCTATAACACTCATAATCAGAACATAATGGATAAAAATATTTACGTGTCATAATATTTTTAGACTTAAATTTATCATGTAATTCATTACGAGAAATAGGATAATTATCATTAATGATAATTGGATAATATTGATATGAGTTTGTAGTGTTAGAAGGCATTTGGGGAATAAATATCCCATCAATTTTTGAAATGTTTTTATCGTAAAAAGAGTTTATTTGAGCTCTTTTTTGTTTTTCACTCGCAACAAGTTCTAAATTCAGGAGCCCAACAGCGGCTTGAATTTCGTTCATCTTGCCATTTATACCGACATTCTCAACTAATTCTTCAGATTGAATCCCAAAGTTGCGCAAATTATATATTTTTTTGTATAATTTCTCATCATTATATGTCAAACATCCACCTTCTATTGTGTTAAATAATTTTGTTGCATGGAATGAAAACATCGTTATGTCACCAAATTCACCAATTCCTTTTCCATTAATTTCTGTAGAAAAAACGTGTGCACCATCATAAATTACTTTTAAATTATATCGTTGGGCTATCTCTTCGATTTTTTCAACGTCACAAGGAAAACCATAAACATGAACTGCTAATATTGCGGATGTCTCAGGAGTAATCAACGATTCAATTTTATTTGCATCAATTGTCATTGTATTAGGTTCAATATCACAAAATACTGGTTTTAATCCGTTCCATGATATACAGTGAGGTGTAGCAGCAAATGTAAAAGGCGTCGTAATTACTTCACTACCATATGGCAACTCTAGTGCTTTTAAAGCCGTTAAAAGAGCAATTGTGCCATTATTGAAAAGGGATAAATTTTTGACTTTTAAAAAATCTTTTAATCGAGAACCCAAAAGGTTATGCTTTTCCCCCATATTAGTCAACCATTTAGAATCCCAAATCTCTTCTAATTGGATAATTAAAGAATCAATCGAAGGCAATAATGGCCGTGTAATATAAGTTTTTTCATTTCCTACAGCCTTTTGCATTGATTCCATCTTTCACATTACTCCATTTACACCACATAATAAACCTTATGTGACGTTCCCACTATTTTTATAGCCATTTTAACACAAACACAATAAACCTTGTGTGGTGAATTCCGTTCCCGTCAATGAAACAATACCACAAACACAGTTACCATAACAATTTGTATCAAGTTTTTTAACATTTTTTAAAATGTATTTTTATAATTTATGTTGTATTAGATATAAATTCATTAAAATAAAGACCCCTAAATGGTAAAGAAATAAGGGTTTTATTTTTAATACCACACAAGGTTTATTATGTGTACTTAATATTAAGTTGTCTTAAACTTTTAAAACCTTTGTTGATGAAGAGTTATAGAACAAAGTTATTGTAACTTTCATCAATTTCTTCTTGTTCGATTCCGATGTATCTTAATGTTGTACTTGGAGATGAATGATTGAATATTTTTTGAAGAATAACAACATCTTTAAATTGCTGATAATGATGATATCCAAAACTTTTCCGCAAAGAATGAGTACCGATTTTGCAATCTAAACCTGCTTCACGACAGGCCTTATTTATAATTTTGTATGCTTGAAATCTATCTAGTCTTCCATTGAATCTTGTTTTAAAAAGTGGCTCCTCGCTAGGTTTACCTTCTATAAACTCATCAATCATTGCTTTTAATTTAACATTCATTGGGAATTTTTTGTGTTTTCCTGTTTTCTTTTCTACAACGGCAATATGTGTTTTATTTCGAACATCCTTGATATTTAGCCCTAAAATATCAGAAATCCTTAATCCACTATTTGTACCCATTACAAACATAAGCAAGTTGCGATTGCTACTTGCTTGTAAAATTTTCTCTACTTGTTTAATGATTTTTTTGTCACGAATTGGTTCAACTATATTCATTTTTTCTCCTTTATACTACAGTCCTATTTTATGTTTAGAGAGAAAACTATTCATTTTAAATGTTTAGTTGATATATTTAGAATCGTATTTATGTCATTTTTCGTTAATTTTAAATAAGGTCGCGCTTCTATTTTTGTTTTTTTATTTCTTCCTGCCTCCCCACCAAATTGATGAATTGCGGCATAGGCTTTGTTTGTTCCGACAATGGCTAAATTTTCGCTGTCTTCGCTTGTAATTGATGCTGCAAGTTCGCCTCGCATTTGCAAAATCTTCCCTGGCCAGTATCCTTTTTTCTTTCTTTGCTTGATCGTGGATTCAGCTAATTCTGCCCACTTCTCTGGTCGTCCCTCTTGTTTGAAATTTTCTTCCACAGAATCAGCCATAATACCTGCGATGTTTTTCATTAGCGGTCTTAAGTCAGAAGTCTTTTCAAAGAGCCTATCCAATACTTGATTAAGCTCTTTGTCATCTATTTTTATTTCAATTGGTTCGTCCATTAAATAAGTCCTCAATTGGATAATTTGCAATTAAAAGTTCTTTGAACATTTTATTTTTTCTGTCGCCACCTTTGTTGTTGATTCCGTTTAATCGTTCAATGGCAATCATTTCGAAGCCTTTGTATAATTCACGCACCTTGGGGCTGTCATCGTAAGAAAGCAAGAATCGGCCCTGAATATTTTTCAAAAGGTCTCTCAATCTTTCGTGGGCGAATCCTTCTGTTGAAGTAACTTCATACCCACAGCCGAAAGTATATGGAGGATCACAATAGAAAAATGCACCTTCGTGGTCGTATTGTTTAATCAGTTTTTCAAAGTCTCTGTTTTCGACTAAAACCTTGTCTAATCTTTCGTGGATTGAATCTATCTTAGATAGAATATTTCTTTGGCTTTTGCTAGCCCCGCCTGAAGATTTTTTAACTGTGCCATATGTCCCACCTCTGCCCCCAAAAGAGCGGGTAATTAAAAATAAGAATTGTACTGCTTTTTGGATATCCGTATAAGGAACAGCATTTAAAAATTGCATAAACATTTCACGAGAACCAAGTAAGTATTTTAACTCTTCTTTTAGTGCTTCCGGGTGGTATTTTACAATTCTGAAAAGATTAACAAGTCTTCCATCTAAGTCATTATAAATTTCCAAATCGGCCCATCTGTCTTTATAAAAAAGTATCCAACCACCTCCTCCGAAAGGTTCAATGTAAGAAATAAGGTCTTTGGGTATAAGTGGTGCGATAGTTTTTCGCAATAATCTTTTTCCACCGACCCAATTCAATAAGTGTTTTTTGTCAATTGTCATAAATTTTCTCCTGTTTAAACGCTATTTAATCTATTATTAATCGCCATTTATAAAATTATTAAATGGCATTATCTTTTCCGGGGTTATAACTCCACCCAACATCGGGGGCAATTTTGTGATTGGTTAAAGGGTCTGTATAAATCGTTACCAGCTTCATTTCTCCTGTTTTCTTAGAAACCAATTGCATCTCCTCTGACAGTTGCCCTTTGGAATCGTCCGCTTCAATTCCATTCAAATCATCGCTAGCCAGTGCTCTTACCCTACATCTGCAACGCCAGCCGTTAGGTGGATAAAAACTGTTCCAAAACGGGTCATCATATCTAAAGGTTCGCTCGTTAAGTTCCGCATGTTCGGGGCGTGTTCTTTTATCCATCACGGCAACATATTGCCAGTATGGTCTGTTGTCGGCATTATCAAGCTGAGTTTTATATCTGCCGGTCATATAAGAAGTCTGCATATTAATTTGATAAATCGTTTTTAATCGACTCAAGGAACCCATTTGGACGTGCTCAATGTTGCCCTCTGAATCTCCGACAAATTGCTCGCCCCACCAACCTTTTTTCTGAAGAGTTGGTTTGAGTTCCTTTTGAAACTGTTGAAAAGTTTGACCTTCAGCAAGTGCTTTATCAAGAGAATCTCTGATATCTTGCAGGATGTTTTCATTCATTAATTTGGCAACTGTGAAAGATTTTTGATGTGCGGACTGCCAAACTTCGTGCCAATCCCAAGAAAGTTCATTGTTTTTGTTCTTGAAATATTTTATAGCCATTGATGGCGATAGTTTGAATATTGCTTTTAAATCAGGCATTTTCCACCTCCGCGACTCTCTTAGCAACTGCATAAACGGTGTTTACGGTTACAGCATTTCCTGCCATTTTGTATAATTGTGCATCAGAAATCTTAAGCTCATATGCTTTTTTAACCATTGCATCAGGGAATCCTTGAAGTCTGAAACATTCAAGAGGGGTTAATCTTCTTATCCTGAAATTATCAATAGTCCCCATATTACAGTGGGTATCCAAAGTTTGTGAGACTTTTCTGCCGACTCTACCTCTTCTTGTGGCACTTTGTGGATAGGCTAAATTTATTCCGTCACCAACAAGTGCTTCATCATAGCCTTTTTTAGTACCATTTTTTACCCTCATTAAAGGCGTGTCACCGGCGACTTTCAAAGTTTGAACAATATCTGAGGCTTTATAGGTATCAAATCTCGGTTTATTAATAAAATATAGTCCTGTTTTACCGCCTTGACCGCCACCATTCGACGTAAGGCAGGAACTTATTCCGTCTGTCGAGTAAACTCTATTGCCTTGCGATTTTCTTTTGGTAATGGCAATTGTATTTAAGTTACTAATATTTTTTGCATCATTTGAGGCGATAGGAAATACTTTTCCGATACATTCTCCTGTAAGACATCCGACAAGGAGCACTCTTTCCCTGTTTTGAGGTATGCCGAAGAACTTAGAATTAAGAACCTGCCATTGAGTTGAATACCCAAGGTCGGTGAGAATTTTAACGATAGTTGCAAAAGTTCCTCCACGCTCGTGGTTAAGTAGCCCTTTAACATTTTCGAGTATAAAATATTTGGGTTTTTTGTCTCGCAAAATCCTTGCGACTTCAAAAAACATTGTGCCTCTGGACTCGCTAAAGCCTCGTCTTTTTCCTGCAATAGAGAAAGCTTGGCAAGGAAATCCTGCACACAGGATATCAAAGTCCGGCAATTCATCGGTTCTGATTGTTGTTGCATCATCGAAGTACATCTCCTCTTCTGTGTTAAAAAATTCCCGATACAATTTTGTTGCATATTTATCATTGTCACAGTATCCGATACATTTAAAACCTGCTCTCTCTAAAGCGATTTTAAATCCGCCGATACCTGAAAACATATCAAAGAATTTTAGTTGACTTGGGTTCAATTGGGGTTTATTCAAGTCCATCGTACCTCCCTTGTGCTTCGCACAGGAAAAGTGCTTTTGATAAAACTTCTTCAAACATTTCTGTTTTTAGGTTTTTGTCATCTAGGACCTTTTTAAAATCTTCTTCAGTTTTGCATTTTGAAAGCAATTTAAGAAGCGGATTTAAAGTATCTTTTGAAATTGCCTGAAGTTCTTCTTCAGAAATCAAATCAAACAATCCGTCAATTTCATCCTGTCCTGCTTCTTCGTCTTTTGTTTCATTAAACTGCTTAAAGGCTGATGTTTTACTAACTTCCGCAATTTCTATATCTTCTTCGTCAAATCCATAATTTTTGATGAAATATTTTTTTGTAAATTTCACTCCACAATCAACAAGAACTTTGTCTCTTTGAGCAAGGTTCAAATCAACATCCTCAATTTCATACATTTCGAACTGAGGAATATCCTGATTGGGAAAATTAAGCTCATAAATCCATTTGATTAGTTGATTAATAGTTTTTTCAACGATTTTTTTATCCGAATCAATAATATCCTGTCTTACACTCATGTGAGTTTGACTTGCGGCATAGCTGCCGGTGCTTCCAATTTCAGTTGTAAGCGTTTGTCCAAGAATTGCTTTTGATATTTCTGCATTCATCTTATCAATTAATTTGTCAAATATTTCAGCAGAGGATGATTTATCAGCTTCCATAATTTCAACAGAGCTATCATCAGGTATAACCGCAATTGCGTCCTGAATCATACTTTCAAGCAAATCAGCCAACGTATCAGTTTCTTCTTTTGATGCACCTCTTGGATGTTTGCCGATTAAATATGGAATTCCGTATTTTTCGCTGAATAAAACCCAAAATTTCAAACCGCCTTTTTTAAATGTAACGGGCCAGAAAACTCTTGAAAGAACTCTTTCTCCATAAGGATTATCATAGCTTGCGTTTGATTGTGGGCAAAGGAATTTTTTGTCCGGCAATTCTTCTCCCCAATAATTTTCTTTGGTTCTAAATTTTAAATTATTCTCATCATCATAGCAAAACCATTCAGGCGGTTTTGCAACAAGTGCCGATGGCAAAACTAGATTATCAATCTTCTGCCACAAAATTTCAATCGGTTGAAAACCAAAGAATGATGCTTCAAGAATATCGTTAATAAGCTGATAAATATCCAAACCTTTTAATAAATCTTCTATTTTTTGTGCATTTTGGTCTTTATCCGTTCCTCGATTTATATCCCATTCGAGAGATAAAACTCCCGCTTTTCTTGATTGGGTACAGGCAAAAACGTGAGCATCACAAAGTAATTCTCTGTAAACTTTCATATCTTTGCCCTGTTTTCTCAAAACAGGATCAGGGTCGGGTAACATATATCCTAAAGAATAAAAATTTAACGAACGTTTTCTTGTCGCAATTTCATCTGCGAGTCCTTGTTTTGTATTTTTATTTTCTAATAAATTGTTTTCCATATTTTTTCTTTCTAAAGTTTGTTCGTAACCCCGTTTAATAACCGTTTAAATTTTCCTGTACTCAATCTTTGGGGTTGGCTTGCTACATTGGGTAGTAAAATTCAAACACGCTCATTAAAACGGCTCAGAACGTTTTCGTCATTTCTAATGCCTCTCGCCTTTTCCTTGTTGAAATATTTATAGGTCCACTATTCGTTTCGACTGCGTGCAGGGCAAGCCCTAAAGCCCAAAACCTATCGGCGTGACCTGAGGCATCAGATTTTTCAACATCAAATCGAATATTTCCTGCATCGGTAGTTTGCCTCCTTACCGAGTGCAAATCCTCTCTAACTTCTTGCTCCGCTGGGACGTATACAGATTTGTCTTCAAAATTTGTCCTTACATTGTAAGCAAGTGCCTCCTTGATTTTATTTGTAAACGTAATCGCTTCTACTCGATATTTTCCGAACTTTCTTTGTGCTGATTCAGCTAGTTGCATTCCAAGTCCAGTGGAATCGATACAACAACGTCTCATTTTTGGGTGCATTAATATGCTTGATAAAATTTCTTCCTGAATATGGAATGGAGTTTTTTCTAAAATCTCAACTTTTCTTGTGTATTTTGTTTTCTCAAAAACTTCTAACACCCAAATCACAGTCAAGTCTTTCTTTCTACCGATATCCATTCCTGCGTACAAATCGTTCGTGATTTCATCAAGTGATTTTAAGACATCAATATATTCACAAGGAGCAATCAAGTCATATGGCAGGAATGCACAGGCCTCGTCAATTGCCTCGCAACAATATTCCTGCAACCAAGTATATTCATCAAAACAATTTGCCCTCTGTTCATCAAGCCAAGCCTGACGTTCTTCTTCTGTTGTTTTTCTGCCATAAATTTTATCTACAAGTCCCTCTAAAACCGCCAATTGTACAGGCGTTTTATGCAACGCCCATTTTAAAATTCCTTTTAAAACTTGTTGTATAAACTTGAAAAACAGGCAGCTCTGTCCGTTATGAGTAGATAAAATCCGAAGAGGAAAGCCCCAAGTAACGCAAGGCTTCGCCGCTTTCCAAAGTTCCCAAGGATTATTGTGGTGTGCAAATTCATCTAAAACAACTTTTCCACCCTTACTTCTAAAACCTTTAGGGTTGGAGCTTAATGCGTGGATTTTAGTTCCGTTCGCAAATTCAATCACAAGGGCTTTAACATCTTTCTCAGAATCTATAACAACTTCGCCCATTGATTTTGCCGCAACATGAAAAAGCTTAACCCACATCTCACAATATGAAATATATTCTTTTGCAGCACTTTCATCAGCGGATGAAAACCAAACAGCAGGAACTGCTTTTGAAACGCAATCTCGGACATCTTCATAACTTTGAACGTAGGTGGCACCGATACGTCTTGATTTCTCCCAAATTTTAATCGGAGAATTGTCACTCAGCCATCGTTGTTGATAGGGCAAGAAGAATGCTGTGGTCGTTAATGTTTTTTGATTATTGTTCATTTGGCTTCATTCCCAAAATTTCTTCTTCGATCGTTCTAATTAATTCTTTGGTTAAACCTTTGTTTTCAGAACCTTTTTCTTTAAGCGTTGATAGTTCTTCATAGTCTTTAATTTTAGTAATCAACGGAAGCATACGAGTAAAAGCGTACATCCTGCCAGTATCAACTTTTTTTCCTTCTTCTAAGTCTGCTTTAATATCTCGCATAAGTTTGCGTGCAAATTCGTATAATTCTTCATGAAAAGCTTGTTTTGATTTTAAATATTTTTTTCTTTTGGTATCCCAATCACCTTTTACTTTCCAATTAGCAATTGTTCTTGGAGCAACATTCACTTTCGCAGCCGTTTCGTCTATGGACAAATGTTCATAGACGTAAACTCTTTCGGCTTCATTAAAGTATAGGGACTTATCACTCAAATTCTCTCTCCAGTTTTTCGATTTTTGATTTCAATTCTTTCAAATCCAAAATAACCAAATTTAACCTATTAATATAGGTTTTGACTTTGTCAATTTCCAATTTAGTCATATCTTCTTGATAAGGACTTAGGGCTGAGCGAATAAGAATAATCAATCCCGATGCTTCTGTATCAAGGGTCTTATACTTCCTTTGAGATTCTACCAACAGACCTTTTAATTGCATTCTTTCCATATTCATTTATGAAACCTCTTTTTTTAAAATTGGGCACCACAAATTGTTATCAATTTTGCTCTCAACACGCGAAAGCAATGCTGCATGATACTGATTTGTTTCAAGTAAATCTTTTAAAATGGTGAAATTTTGGTTCATCATATTTTCAAAAAGTTTCGCTTGAGAATTGTGGTAGATGTACCAAATAGCAAAGACTACAGCTGGAAAGCCAATGTTCTCTATTAGTGGTAAAAATTGGTTGAGTTCCATAATTGCTCCTTTATCGCCAAAAAGAAAAGGCGAGATTTACTCGACTGGTATTCTTAGGATAGCAACCTTGAACTACCAATTTCAAATGACAATGTCAGAAAATTTGGCACTGACAAAAGTTCTGACATTGTCATTTGAAAACGTCTGAAAACAACGCTTATACTCACAGAGTAAATTATTTTTTGAATTAGTAAGAAATTAAGTGAGGTAAATTTATGTCAGATGAAAATTCTAAGAAAAAGTTTTGGTCGTCAAAAACATTTTGGGTAAATATATTGTCCGCAGTCGGATTGATTGTTCAAACTCAAACAGGTTTTATTTTTGACCCTACGGCACAAGCAATCGGTTTGACCGTTGTTAACACAGGATTAAGGCTAATCACGAAACAAGGATTAGAAGTATAAAAAAAGTTAAGGTATAAGGTGCATTACGCATCTTGTACCTTTTCCACGCATAAATTCAAAGAAAGGTTAAAGATGAAATTTTTTGAAGTATTTAAATCAGGAACATATCCTCAAGGAAAATTCACCAAAGAACAAATAGAAGAAATAGCAAAAAACTACGACCCAAGTTTTTGCGAAGCACCAATAACCCTCGACCACGAACAATCAGGGCCGGCATTTGGTTGGGTTGAAAGCTTAAAAGCAGAAAAAGGCGTTTTAAAAGCATCGTTCAAAGATGTCACAGAAGATTTGAAAGTATTTGTTAATGATGGCAAATATAGAAAGGTTTCAGTTGAAATTTATCGAGAACTTGAAGGCAAAAAACCTTACCTCAAAGCTGTTTCGTTCTTAGGGGCAGGCATTCCTCAAGTTAAGGGAATGGACGCTGTTCAATTTAAAGAAGGCGAAAGCGATACCTATACTTTTGAATTTCAAGCAGATACTGAAGAAGATGCCGAAGTAGCTAAACTTCAAATTGAAATAAAAAATCTTGAAGACAAGATTAAAACTTTTTCTCAGCAAGAAAAATCTACCGAAACAATTAAATCTTTGAACACAAAAGTTGAAGACCTTACAAAGGAATTGGAAACATTTAAGGAAAAGTCCAATGATAAGGATGAGATTCAAAAAGAACTCGATTATATAAAAAACAAGGTTCGTGATAATGAGTTTGAAAATTTTATCGAAAAGCAACTTGAAAAAGGAATTTTGATTCCTGCCAACAAAGAGCTTGTACTGAAAATATTCAAAGAATTAGACAATGTCAAAAAATTTGATGCAACCTCTAATTCGGTTGAAGATTTTAAAACTTTTGTCGCAGCACTTCCAAAACAAATCGTACTGGAAGAAGTTGCTACAAAGAAAAAAGCAACCACTCAAAAAGTAGACCACGATGAGTTCAAAGACGCGAGTGAAGAAAGTCTTGAGATTTTCAACGAGGCTACTGCACTGGCGGAAAAAGAAAACATCGATTTCAAAGATGCACTGCTACAAATAAATAAAGGAGTATAAAATGGGACGTTTAGAAGATTTAAGAATTAATGCCTACCTTTCAAAAGTAGCCCGAGGGTATTCAAATTCAGCATTCATTGCCGGCAACTTGTTTCCAACAATTGATTCAGAACTTGAAAAAGTCGATATCTTTGAATTTAACAAAGAAGCCTTTCAGGTTTACGATACAGAGCGTAGTATTCGTGCAAATTCAAATGTAATATCGCCAAAAGGTTTTACTAAAAAGACAACAACGTTAACAGAACATGACCTTGCCTATCCTTTGGATTACAGGGAAGAGCAAGAATCCAAAATCGTCAAACTGCAACTGCACGCAACAAATGTTGTAACAGAAGGATTGAAATTAAAACACGAAAAACAATGTGCAGATTTGGTTCAAAATGCCGATAATTATGCAACTGAAAATAAAATAGTTCTTTCGGGAACCAGTCAATTTTCTAGTGCTACATCAGACCCTGAAGGTGTAATTGATGATGCCAAAAGTGCAGTCGCCGGCAAAATTGCCCAAGAACCAAACACCATGGTTTTAGGATATGATGCGTTCAAAAACTTGAAGAAAAATAAACAATTGAGGGATTTAGTTAGCACAAGTAAAACTAGAATAATTACACTCGATTTAATGAAAGAAATTTTTGACATTGAAAACATCGTCGTAGGTCGCTCCGTCTTTGTCAACGAAAAAGGCGAATTTGTCAAGGTTTGGGGCAATAATATTGTCCTAGCATACGTTCCACCTTTAACTTCAAGAACAGAATATGACCCTTCATTTGCCTATACAGTCAAGAAAAAAGATGCTCTCAATATTGATGAGTACACAAAAGAAGGCAACAAAATCAAATATATTCGTGCAACAGACATCTACACCCCATTTTTGGTTGGACCTGATGCCGGTTATTTGATTGCAAATACATAAGGAGAAAAAATGTCTAAATTTATCGTTAAAAACACAACAATTTTACACAATAAAAAGACCTATGGAATAGGCGATACCATCGAGTTCCCAGACGACTTCAATGTGGCTAAATTAGCCGATTACTTAACTCCTATTGAAATAGTTGCTGAAAGTAATTCGGGTGAAACTCCAACTCCAAAAGCTACAAAATCAAATAAAAAAGCTGATAAAGCAGCTACGACAACGGATACAACAACTGAGGCTACGGCCACAGCCGCAGATGCAACAGCATCAACAGAAGAAGTAAAACCTGAAGGAACAAAAGAGGAGGCTCTAAATGGCACAGAAACTGTATAAACCACTTCTAATTGATTCAATAAAAGCACAAATTGATTTGCCTAAACAAAGATTTGTGGGCTTCGACGGAAACATTTGCGGTGCCAGTAAAAAATCTTTTGGTATTTGTGATGTTGAAACAGAAAAAAACCAATTTGCCCCAATTGCCGTCCTTGGGATTTTACTTGTTGAATCAGGCTCCGCTATAATTCAAGGGGCAAAAATTACGAGTGATTCTCAAGGTAGAGCAATTCCTGTTGCTACAACTGAAGAAATTAACGGATATGCACTTGATGCTGCAACTGCATCAGGTGAAATTATCCGTATTGCTAGAGGAATATAAATGTATTGCAGTGTTGAAGATATCGAAAAGCAAATCACCCACGCAACCCTTGTACAACTAACCAACGACAACTCTCTCCCCGAAGTTGACGAAGCAGTGACATTTGAGGCTATCCTTTACTCTTCAACCCTAATCGATGGGTATCTGAGAGGTAGATATAATTTACCTCTTGATACTCATCTTCCCCTTTTAAGGATTATCGCAATCGATTTAAGCATTTACAGGTTATACAGCCGCAGGTTACAAGCCGATATGCCAGAATCTATTATGGCTCAGTACAAAGAAACAATTAAAACTTTGGACAAAATCCAAAAAGGAACTATCACGCTTGAACTCGAAAACAGCCAAGAAACCATACAAAACAACGAATATTTATCAAACAAAAATTCAAACGATAGAATGTTCAGCCACGAGGTTCTAAGTGAATATTGAAGCAATTGAAAATCAAATAGTAGAAAGATTAAAAAGTAAAATAACTGGTTTGTATATTGATTCATTCCCTGACAAACCGCAAGAATATACTTTCACACATCCAAAGGGTGCCATTCTTGTTCATTATCAAGGTGCAAGTTATGGAAATAGTCAGTCCCTGGATGTCATTTTTCAGCAAAAGAAAATGGAATTTGCACTAACTCTAATCACAAGATATTTGAAAACAAACGATGGGGCCTATTTGCTTTTAGAAAAAGTTAAACAAATTTTAACAGGATTTAAAATCGATGGCTGCACAAAAATGTGCCCAACAAAAGAAGGGTTTTTGACTGAAAACAATGGGATTTGGCAATACACAATCAATTTTGAATTAACTACCCCAAGCATTGAAACGGAGGAGGATTAATGCCCGCATCATTTTTACACGGAGTCGAAACAATCGAAGTTCAAAAAGGCTCAGTCACAATAAGAACAGTAAAAACAGCAGTAATCGGACTTGTCGGAACTGCTCCGATAGAGACAGTCGGTGCCGATTACAAAAACATAAATAAACCTGTTTTAATTTTGAATGAAGCAGATGGCGTAAAATATTTCGGCGAAAACAAGTCAGGATACACAATACCACAAGCACTTAAAGCAATTTTCGCCCAAGGCTCAGGCATTGTCCTTGTTGTAAATGTATTTGACCCTAGCGTTCATACTTCAGTTTCTAATGTCACTATTTCTGATATAAATGGAAAAATAGATATTTTGACAGGAAAAAGAACCGGAATGAAAGCCTTTGAAGATTGCTACTCAATGTTCGGTTTTTACCCTAAAACAATTATTGCCCCCGTATTCTGCGAAGATAAAGCGGTAGTAACCGACATAAACACAGTTTGCAATAAAATCAGAGCAATTGGAATTGTTGATGCACCTGTTGGAACTACAGTTCAAGATGCAATTGTCGGAAGAGGACCTGAAGGAACAATTAATTTCAACTTCGCCTCTCAGCGATTAATCCTCTGTTACCCACATTTGAAAGTGTATGATTCCGCGACTGAAAGTGAAATTTTAGAACCGTATTCTCAAAGGCTTGCAGGTGTAATCGCCGCAAAAGACATCGATAAAGGTTATTGGTGGTCGCCATCAAACACTGAAATCTTAGGAATCACCGGTGTCGAAAAGCAGTTAACTTCAATGATTAATGACCCGTCAAGCGAGGTAAATACACTTAACGAAGCTGGAATAGTAACCGTCTTTAATAGTTATGGCTCAGGATTGAAAACTTGGGGTAACCGTTCGGCGGCTTATCCAAGTTCTACTCTTCCAACTAATTTTATCAACGTAAGAAGAACTGCTGACATTTTGCACGAAAGTGTTGAGTATTCGATGCTTCAATTTATTGACCATCCAATCACTAACGGGCTTATCGATGCAATTTGCGAAAGCGTGAATGCATTTATTAGGACTTTGATTGGGCGTGGGGCATTGATTGACGGCAAGTGTTTTTACAATCCCGATAAAAACCCAACAACAGAAGTTGCAAACGGCCACTTACTTTTCGATATTGAATTTATGCCTCCGACTCCTGCTGAAAGAATTACATTTGAAAGCTTTATCAACATCGAATTGTTGAAAAGTCTTGGTACCAAATAAGGAGAGAAAATGTCTAAAATCCAAATAAACAAACTTATTAACGCCAATATTTATATGAACGGAAATAATCTTTTGGGCCGAGCGGAAGAAATTCAGCTTCCGCAGATTAAGCACAAGATGGCTGAACACAAAGCTCTTGGGATGGTTGGCTCTGCTGAGTTTTTTGCAGGCATAGACAAATTGGAATGCAAAATTAAATGGAACGCACTTTATCCTGATGTTCTCAGAACTTGTGCAAATCCTTTTGTTGCGGTTGCAATTCAAGTCAGAGCCTCACTTGAAACTTATAACGGAACCGGCAGAATTTCAGAAGTACCAGCTACTGCATTTATTTCAGGAACTTTCAAAGAATTTCCGCTAGGTACAATCAAGCCTGGAGACAACGCCGAATATGAAACAACTATGGCTGTAACTTACGCAAAACTAATCGTCGACGGTGCTGAAATTTTCGAAATAGATGTCCTTGAAAACATCTACAAAGTAGGCTCCGTAGACATCTTGTCAAAATACAAAAGTAATATAGGAGGATAAAATGACAACAGAATTAACACTACCATCAGGGAAAAAAGTAAAAATTGAGCAGGGAAAAGGTTTTCATCTCTTAAATGCACAAAGAAAAGCAAAAACATCTGAAGAGATTACATTTGCTTTAATCGCAGAACTTGCAGAAGTTGACGGACAAAAAATAGTTTATGAGGACTTACTTGAGTTTGACTTGGAAGATGTTCTCGCACTTCAAGCAGAAATTTCGGGGAAGTTCAAGTCCTTGCAGCCGACTGCATCATCCACCTCGCCAGAACAACCGGCTGGCAATACAGCGAAATAAAAGAAATGGCTCTTGATGAGCTTTCTTTTTGGGTAAACGAGGCGATTAAATACAAACAGAGCACGACTGAAGTATTGGATGAAGAATGTTAGACACAGCAATGAAAGTATCTTTAACTCTTATCGCCTTTGACAAAATGTCAAGGGTGATTAAAGATGCCGTAAATCAGTCTAATGAAGAATTTGATAAACTTCAGAGAAAAATCAAGCAAGTATCTGATACTACAAAAGAAATCGGGCAAGGTTTGGTAACAGCAGGTGCCGGAATGACTGCTGCAGGAGTTGCTCTTGGAATGGCAATAGAAAAACCAATCGAAGCATTTGCCGACCTTGAAGATGCCCAAACAAGAATGAAAGTCGCCTTTATGACAAGTTCGGGCGTTGATTCTTACTTTGAAAAAATCAACAAGCAATCAGAAAAACTTGGGATGAAGCTTCCAGGGACAACGAGAGATTTTACCATTATGGCTGCGAGATTAAAAGAACTCGGAATAGCAAGCAAAACCATCGCAAATGGCGGACTTGAAGGCTCAGCTTATTTAAGAGTTCTGCTCGGTGATGTTTCACCTGAAGGAGTCTCAGATATTACAGCGACATTTTCAAAAAGCTTAGGTATTGCTGAAAAAGATTTTGTAAAATTCATCGACCAAATTCAAAGAGCTAAGTTTGGCTTTGGATTAGATCCTGAACAATTTGCTTACACATTAAAATACGCAGGCCCAATATTTAAACAACTTGGAATTTCAGGCTATCAACAAAGTAAATCCGTTCTTGCCCTATCAGGAACTCTTGCACAAGCTGGTATCAGGGGCGAACAGCTTGGGACTTCTTTAAGACGTATTATGCTCGATCTTCCGGGGCTTGATGACAAACTTGAAACTAAAAAAATGCAAAAAATTAATGCACAGCTCAAATCTATGGGGATTTATCTTGAATTCTTCAAAAACGGTAAATTTCTTGGCGTAGAAAATATGATTAAGCAGGTCGAAAAACTCAACAAGTTAAATCAACAAGACAAACTCAATGTGATAAAAAAACTATTCGGGGATGAAGCTGCAACTGCGATATCTGAAATGGCAACACAAGGTTTAAGGGGATATCAAAAAGCACAGCAAACTCTTGCAAAACAGGCGGATTTGCAAACCCGATTAAATCTTGTAATGGGAACATTCAAAAATCTTTGGGAAGCTTTTACAGGAACATTAACAAACACTCTGGCTCAATTCGGGGCAACTTTATCTCCTGAACTCAAAGGCTTGGCAAATCATTTGAACGATTTATCAGATAAAATCGGCAAATTTATTACTAAGCATCCAATATTTGCAAAGAATATTGCATTAACAACAGTGGCATTGAGTGCAACTTTAATTACTCTTGGCACATTGAGTCTTGCGATAGGCGGAACAGCACTTATGATTTCAAGCCTTACTTCAGGCTACGGAAAATTCCTCACCTATGCAAAATTTTTAAATCCAATTTTAAGAGAAAACACTCTTCAGCTCTTTAAATTCTTGGGCTTGAATACTACCGCTCATAATCTTGAATATGGCACAAAAATTAAAAATGCAGGAAATTCACTTGGAATAAATCTCTCTAACTTTTCATTGAAAAATGGACTGATGGCCGATGTTAGAAGAATTGATAATGATTTGAGAAGTGGTTTAATTAAAGGCTTCAAAGAACTTCCAACCAATATTTCAAAGTCAGCTCAGGCATTAAAAATTTGGAGTATAACATCTATTAAGGCTATTCCTAGCAACATCTTAAACGGATTGAGTGCAATGAAGTCAGGATTTTTAGGTATTCCAAGTAAAATACAAGGTGCGATTATGGCTTTTAGAGCATTTTCTTTGACTCTTTTGACTTCTCCCATTGGTTGGATTGCACTTGCAATCGGAGCGACAGCTTTTGTTATTTACAAATATTGGAAGCCGATTACAGGGTTTTTCAGGGGAGTCTTTACGGGTTTAAAAACTGGACTTGCACCACTAAAACCAGCATTTGACACATTGGCAAAAGCATTATCACCAATCATCACCCCATTAAAAGCCATTTTTGATTGGTTTAAAAAGCTTTTAAAACCTGTTGAAGACACAGGCGGGGCGGCAGAAAAAATGGGTATGAGATTCGGTAAGGTTCTCGCTCAAATAATTTTAAAAGTTACAGATTTAGTCAAAAAGATGTTTCAATTAGGTGCTAAAATCGCAGACTTCTTGTCTTTTGGGATGCTTTCTAAAACCGACCAGACTCAAAAAGCAATAGCTAAACACACTCAAATAATTCGCGACCACCTGCCACATTCGCCGGCTAAAATGGGGCCGCTTAAAGATTTGCACAAAGTCAAAATCGCTGAGACTATTGCAGCGACAATAAAGCCCCTACCGATTTTAACTGCGATGAACAAGGCGTTGAGCCTGAGTTCTAAGGGCTTAAAAGGCAACGTCGCTCGAGGCAATTCAGGCGGAAGCTCAACAACAATACATTACAGCCCTAATGTCTCAATTGATAACGCAAGTCCGACCGCAAAAGCAGATTTCGCACAGATGCTCAAAAAACATAAGGACGAAATTTTAAAAATTGTTAAAGCAGAAAACCAAAGACAAGTGAGGTTAGCGTACTAATATGTTTGCACAACTAGGCGAAATAAAATTTGATTTAATAACATATTTCAATGGAATCAGTGAAACTAATTCCTACAATTTCGCTGAGCATCCTCGTATAAGTCAAAAACCTTTGCTTCAATATTTAGGGGAAAATTTGCAAGAACAGGATATAAAATTAAACTTTCATACTAGTTTTTGCACACCTGAAGATGAAATTAAAAACCTCAAAGACGTTGCTAAAAAAGGAACACCCCTCAAATTTATCAAAGGTAACGGTGAATACGTTGGAGTTTTTGTCATTTCTGAGATTTCATCGGTCACTGAGCAGGCAAGCAAAGAAGGTTATTTAACAGCCGTTCAAATTGATTTAAAACTCAGAGAATTCACAGGCAAAGTTACTGCAAGCAAAACTGATTCGAAATCCAATTCAAAAGGATTGAAAGTTAAATGACAGAATTTTATACCTACATAACAAAGGATAAAGACAGATGGGACTTGATTTCGTACAAGTTTTACAACGATGCAACACTGTATGAAAACATAATCAAAGCCAACCCGAATGTAGCAATTAAGCCGGTATTAACTGCCGGAATAAAATTAAAAATCCCAGTCATAGAAACCACAGGCGAAATTACCTCAGACCTTCCACCATGGAGAACAACCTAATGTTAAAACCTATATTTAAACTCACATACGGATCAAAAGACATCACAAAAGATGTCTCTCGTTTCGTTACTAATATTGATTATACTGACTTTGAGCACGGGCAAAGCGATGAAATCAATATAACGTTTGAGGACTCAGAATTGCTTTGGCAATCGGCTTGGATTCCTTGTAAAGGCGATGTTCTTGGTTTGTCTATCGGTTATGAGGGGCAGAAACTTTTGAACTGCGGGAATTTTGAAATCGATGAACTTGAATATGAATCTCCGCCCGATACAATCACCGTAAAAGCACTTGCAACCAGTATTAAAAAGGCACTTCGGCAGAAAAACTCCATTGCGTACGAAAATAAAACTCTAAAACAAATTGCCACAGAAATAGCGAAAAAGCACGGATTGAAACTCGTTGGCAGTATTGCTGAGGTTAAAATTCAGCGTATAACTCAAAACCAACAAAAAGATTTAACGTTCTTAAAAAATCTTGCTGAAGAATATGGTTACATTTTTAAAATAACAGCAGGCAGCCTTGTCTTTTATGAAACAGAAAAATTAAAATCAGCAACCCCAACTAAAATCTTCAACAAAAAAGATTTATCAAGAATAAATTTATCCGAAAAAACAAGCCAAAAATACAAAGCTGTTCAGGTAAGTTATCACAACCCAAAAACTGGAAAAACAGTCAAAACGACTGTGAAAAATGCAGGGGTTGTTAATGGTGATACTCTAAAAATAAGTACAAGATGTGAAAACAAACAGCAAGCTATTTTAAAAGCAAAAGCCGCAATTACAAAAGGCGATACAGGGATTGAGGGCTCAATTGAATTAATAGGGAACCAATATCTTGTCGCAGGAATAAATATTGAACTCAAGGGCATCGGACATTTTTCGGGCAAATACCATGTGACTCAAGTACGACATACGATTGATAAATCTGTCGGGTTTAAGACTGCTTTGGAGGTTAAATCGTGTTAAAGTTTGGAATTGTTACCAATATAAATCCAACACTGGCACAAGCACGTGTCCAGTTTGCAGAAGACGATATGCTTTCGTATTGGCTTCCAATTCTGCAACAAAAAACGCTGAAGGACAAATTTTACGCCATTCCCGACATCGGCGAACACGTTGCTTGCCTTATGGACGAAAACTCTGAAGAGGGTGTAATTCTAGGTGCGATTTATTCTTCTGCCGATACTCCGCCTGCAACCTCTAAAACTCAACTTATGATTAAATTCGAAGATGAATCATTTATTCAATTTGACAAAACGACAGGGATTTTAGCTCTAAAAGCCAAAGGAATAGATATTCTTTCAGATATTAATCAAACCGGTAAATTTCAAAACTCTGCCGGTATAACTTCCGTCGCTGATATTTCAGACAAAACAAGCTCAATGCAGGCTATGAGAGACACATATAATCCTCACAATCACACAGGAAATATGGGTAATCCAACTTCTGCTCCGAATAAGGAGATGGCATAATGACTAATTTAAACGAAATTAAATATGTCGATTGGCAGCCGAAGTTGAATGAAATTGGCGAAGTCGCACAAGGAATTGATGATATAAATCAATGCATTTATATTATTTTGACTACACAAAAAGGCTCTGTGCCTCATCGTCCGACTTTTGGTTCTGATATTTTTAAATACATCGACTATCCCGTCCAAGAAGCTGTTCCAAATATTATCAGAGAAGTTATTGATGCAATTTCTGAGTGGGAAACTAGAATTGAAATTAAAAATGTTAGTGCTGAAATTGATGTAGCGAACGTAAAAATTAAAATCGAATGGAACCTGATTGATTCTGAAATTACTTCTGTTACTGAGGTGATGGTATGACAACTCAATTACCTGAACCGAATTTTATTGGCAGAGATCCAAATATAATCACAAACGAATGGATTGCACTCTACGAGCAAAAGACAGGCAAAACTCTTCAAGATGCACAAATTGAAAGAATTTTAATTGATGTCGGTTCCTATCGTGAAACTTTGATTCGTATAAAAATTCAAGAAATAGCAAAATCAAATCTCTTGAATTACGCGACCCTGGATGTTTTAAAACATCTTGGAGAACTCGTTGGGGTAACAATTTTAGAAGCCAAATATTCAAAGGCCATCTTTGAATTCAAACTTGAAGAAGCTCAAGATTTCGATATCACAATCCCTGCCGGCACTCAAGTTGAATCCAACGATGGGCAATTTGTTTTTCAGACAAATTCAAGTGCGATAATCAAAAAAAACACATTATCGATTTTAGTTGATGGGATTAGTACCACTGCCGGTATTTCGGCAAATGGATATGAAATAAACTCAATTACAACTCTTATAAATCCTTTAGGTTATGTCATTACAGTTAAAAATACGACCATAACCTCGGGTGGTCAAGATGAAGAAAACGCGGATAATTTCCGAGAAAGAATTCGTCAAGCACCGGAAAGTTTTTCAAATGCCGGAAGTAAAGGTGCGTACAAATTTCATACATTATCGGCAGATCAGAGCATAATTGATGTCGCTGTAATTTCACCATCAGCAGGCGTTGTCGAAATTTATCCGCTTGTCGATACTGGAACTCCAAGCGAAGATTTAATAGCTACTGTTCAAAATTATTTGTGTGCAGATAAAATTCGACCACTAACAGATAATGTTATTGTCAAAAAGCCTGAAGCCGTAGACTTTGTTATGAAATCTACACTCACTTTGTATTCATATGCTGATTTAACTAGCGTTAAAACGGCAGTTAACGACGGTTTAAACAAGTATAAAACGACACTTAAATCATCTTTAAATAAAGACATTGTACCCAACCAAATTATTACCATTCTAAATTCTATATATGGAGTTTATGACGTAGAACTCATCAGTCCTGTATTTCAAGACATTAGTGCAAGCCAGTGGGCAAATTTAGAAGATATCGAAATAATTTATAAGGGGGAAATTAATGAATGATATTACCCCTTTAAACGATATGTCTTCAAAAGTTTTTGATGAACTTTTTACAAGGTTTCAGGACCTGGACACTGACGTGCTGCTTGTTTATTTGATAGACAGTGTCAATGAATCGGCCCTTGTTCATCTTGCAGAACAATTCCACATAATGGGGAATGAAGGTTGGCTTCAGACCCGAAACGAGGCAGAAAAAAGAGATTTAATTAAACGTGCGATAGAAATCCACAGATACAAAGGCACAAAATACGCTTTGTATAAAATTTTTGATATGTTCGCTGTTGAGGGTAATATCCAAGAATGGTTTGAATTTGGCGGCGAGCCTTTTACATTCAAAATCGACCTTGATTTTATGTCAAAAAGTTTGGATATGGAATTGATTGATAAGTTGGAAGATTTGATTAACGAGTACAAAAATGTCCGTTCGCATCTTTTCAGTTTGAAAATTTCTTTGTCTTCTGTCTCCGATTCTACAAAATGCAAATCTGCATCAATTTCAGGTGAAACAGTTACCGTTAATCCATATTTAACATCTCTGACTTGGGATGAAAATAACTGGGATGAAAATTATTGGACAAAGGAATATAAGACAAAGGTCAACCTGCCCAAGCTTATTTGGGACGAGTGCAATTTTGATGAAACACTTTGGTGTTTTGGATAGGAGAATTATGCAATATTATACATTACTAACAAATAGCGGAAGAAACAAACTAGTTGCCGCACATGCAAACAACACACTTTTGGAAATGAAAGATTTTGCAATCGGGGATGGGGATGGCGAATATTACCAGCCTCAAGTTACTCAAGCAAGTTTGGTAAATGAAACTTTCAGAAGCTCTATTTCAAAAATCTATATCGATTCTAATTATGCAAACAGATTGATTATTGAATGCTTAATTCCTGCGACTTCAGGAGGTTATTATATCCGAGAAGTCGGCATTTTTGACGGCAATAGAGAGCTAATTGCCGTAGGAGTCGTTCCAGAAAGTTACAAGCCAACAGAAGATGAAGGTTCAACTCGTGATTTTTGTATCAGAGTAATTATTGAAGTCGATAATGTAGAAAATGTAAACCTGATAATAGATTCAAATATCTCAATCGTATCAAAAGATTATCTTGAGAATTTGCATAATAAAGATACAAACGCTCATTATAGATTGATTGATGCTGACAAAACAGACGGCCACCATGCAGGAAACGATGAAAACAATCTTGCGGTGGCAAATGGTCAAGTTTGTAATTCATTAAACGCAGATTTGTTAGACGGTCACCATGCAGGAAATCAGGCGAATAATGTTCTTGTACTTGATGAAGCAGGGATTGTTCCCGAGGAAAACTTAAAACCATATGCAAATAAAGAGCATACCCACGATTTAACTCAGATTCTAACGAGTGAAAAAATCCATAGTTTTGAGAATATGCACATTGAGTCGGGATTTAACGAGGGGACAACAACCTACATCTATCCTCCGATGGGCTTTACTATGAGCGATTTATTAGCATTCATTCCATCGATAAGAACTATTTATTTTTCAGGAACGGTCAACGGGGACGATTCTCTTTATTGCTATTGGACCAAAGATGAAACGAAAGTGACAATTACTTGCTATAACAGCGAACAACGCTATACTCCAACAGCTAATTGGCTTGCCATTTGGAGAAAAAATATACCGACAGGAATTTAAGGAGACTAAAATATGACAACTATTAACGAATTAATACAATTTAACTCTGGCGAAAAAGCGAGGTCCGCACAAGTTAATCAGAATTTTGAGAACTTGAGAATATCAAATAACGAACACGAAGAAAAAATTTCAACTATTCAAAACACAATTGGAACCCATCTTGATAAATCAGGCGGGGTTTTGACAGGTGCCTTGCAATTAAACAAGCCCGTTGAAATAAACTGTGGAACAGAAATATTAACTCTAACAAATGAAACAAACTATTTTATAATTAACGGAACATCCTCAATATCACAAATTGTGGGGCTTCAAAGTGGAATTGTAATTCTTGAATTTTCTCAATCACGAATGTTGAGAAATAGTGTCAATCTAATTTTACAAAATAATGTCGATAAGCTCTGTTTTGCAGGCGATATCGGAATTTATTATTTTAATGGCGATAATGTCAAAGAAATAAATTATTTTACTAAAAAAGAAGAACATACAAATTCATTTTTATCCCAATGTATTTTAGATTGCCCGAAGAATGATAACGGTAGAGCAGATTTTATTAAAAAAATAGAATTTACAGGCGGAATAATCCCTGCAATGACAGTTAATCCATCCGACGTTTGTTTTATAACTGGAAGTTCTTCATACAGTGCATCCTATCTTCCTCAAAGTGCGTTTAGGGGTACAAATGTTGATGCTCTCGGCTGGCTAACCACAAGCGGAGTCCCGACAGGATGGTTGAAAGCTCAATTTTTAGCCAGAACTCCAAAGGTTGTAGGGTTTTCTATAACTGCAAGAAATGGGACGGATGCACCAGCATCTTCGCCTCGTGACTTTAAAATAGAAGGCAGTAATGATGACACAAACTGGGAATTGCTAGGAGATTATGTCAATGTTTGCGACTGGTGTCAAAATGAAATGAGGTACTTCGCCCTCAATTACTCTGCAAAATTCAAGTATTACAGAATAAACATTACGGCAATTAGTGGCGGTACGTATGTTGCAATTGGGATGCTCCAATTTTATGAAGCCCAAAATGACTATGCCCCAATGACTGCAAAAATAGAGTTATCCGTGGCAAAACCTTTACTATTGAATAATGGAAAAGGTATGAGCCTAAAAGGTAAAACAAACGAAATGCGTGCCATTGCCGACTCGTTTATGCTCGAAAATTTGTTAAACAATTCGATGATGTACATAGGTATTGAAAAACAGGAAAATGGAGAGGTTAAGCCTGTTGTAACAACCGCCCAACCTGTTTATACGACAAAGCGACAAAAACATTCTGCAAGAAATTCTGTACCGTCAATGATTTCAAATACTACGAGCACTGAATTTAAACATAATTATTTATGCTCTGCAAGCACTTGCTATGGCGGATACCCCGCTTGTTCTGCTTATGACAGCAACTTGACTTCAAAGTGGTTGGCACTAGTAGTTGGAAATAATCAATGGTTGCAGTTCGATTTCCCAACTTTTAGAAAGATGGCACGCTTTGGGATTACGGCTTCTATTGATGGACCTACCGGATGTGTTAAAAACGGATATATCAAAGGCTTTAACGGTACTGAATGGATAATCCTTGCAAAAATCACAAATCAAACCGGATGGACTGCAAATCAAGTTCGATATTTTGATGCTGAAGCAATAGAAAATTGTTCAAAGTTTCAGCTTGAAATAACTGAGTTAGAAAATCCGGGACTTAATGCTCAAGTTGCAAGATTTGAGATGTTTGAACTTGCCTACTGTTTTGTTATACCTGAAAACAAGTTCTATTTATACAATTCCGTAAGCAAACAATATGAAGAAAAAGAAATTAATTTCATCGGAAGAATTAAAACAGAGCATAACTTTGTAAAAGAGGTTCAATGCTATGCACCAGAAAGTAAATATATCAGTGAAGAAATATTCTTGGGAATAAATTCAACCTACGCTTTTTCTCACAACCTCGGACACGATTACAAAAATGTAAAAATAAACGCCTGGATAAAAGATATTGCAAACGGCTTCATTATGCCGTGGTGCGTTCATTCAGTTATAGATTATAGCTTTGAGGTCAGTAACTATGGCTTTTATGTCGATGACTGCTTGTTTTACGTCAGAACGCCCGGAAACTTGATGCAATACAAAGATTATAACGGCGTAAATCGAACAATAACAAGCAATGCCTCACTAGTGTTGCAAATTGAAAGGAGCTTTTAATGGAATCAGTTATTAGAAACGGTGAATATATTTTTACGGAAACGGTGTTGCTAAATGACATCATTGTTCCTGTTCGCCCACATGAAAATGCGATTTATACAAATGGTGAATGGGTTTTAAACATTGATGAACTTTTAGGGAAAACAAGTTCATCAGAAGGTTTGGAGCTTCTAAAATCAACAGATTGGAAAGTGCTTAGACATCAAGACCAACTTGCTCTAAGCATTGCAACAACGCTCTCTAAAGATGAATATTTGGAACTACTACAACAACGGCAAAATGCCAGAAATGAGGTGGGAAATTATGTCATTAACTAAAATTTGTTTACACTGGAGCGCCGGAGCATCTTACCCTTGCGAGGTCGATTTTAAAGCCTACCACTTTTTGGTTGATAAGGATGGGAAAGTCTATCCGGGGCATTTTAAGCCTGAATGCAACATAATCTGCAAGCCTAATCAATATGCAATGCATTGCGGAGGCGGTAATACAGGTTGTATAGGTTTGTCTGCACTCGGAATGGCGGGATTTAATTTAAAAGATAAAAAGACTGCTTACCCTCTTACAAAAGTTCAGATTGAAGCTTTCTGCAAGTTGGCGGCAGAACTTTGCATTAAATACGGAATTAAGGTTTCACCTGAGACTGTGTTTACGCATCATGAGTTTGGACAAAAACATCCAAAAACTACAAGCTATGGAAAGATTGATTTTACTTACTTTCAGTTCTTACCGAATATAGCAGTTGAAAAAGGGGGTGATTACCTCAGGAATAAAATTGATTGGTACATTATACAAATCAAAAATGGAAAAGTTACAGTTTAAAGAAAGGAAAAACTTATGACATTATTTTCAAAATGGAAAAATCTTAACGAGTTATGGGCCGCAATTAAGCCTTTTGTTGAAAACTTAGTCAAACAACAAGTGCCAAAAACAATTACGCTGCTTTATGAAAATCTTGCAAAGTACACTCAACCTACAATAGACAGTTTATTTAAGCTCAAAGCTAAAATTAAAGAAACACCGAATGAGCTTGATAATTATTGTTTTAATCAAGGAGTTTCAGCACTCGAAACTTTTGCGAATTCTTTGCTTGGTTTTGTCGAAAAACTTAGAGCATAGGAGGAAAAATGTTCGGAATTCAAGCAAGCGTTCAGGCGTTATTAAATTGTTTAGCTCAATTTTTCAGTTATAAAAGAGTAAAAACTGAAAATCAGGATGAAACTGAGATTATTGATGACAAAAGAGATTTAAAAAAAGCTGCAGATATTGCAGAACAAATTATTCAAATTGCCCTCAAGTATCAAAGTTTGATGTCTAAATTTGACATACACAAATTAAATTCATTGATTAAACAATTTAATAAAACGGATTAATAAAAAGAGGTTAGTGGTAAATTGTACCACTAACCAAAACAGCCTAAAACAGGTGAATTAGAGCAAATTATTGTGTCTGAATGATACGGAATAGTTAAAACAAGTTCCAATCTGCAATGCTACGAGGGATTAATGTGATTGTACAAATAATAGGAGAATAATTATGGACAAAAGCACAGAAACATTATCCCTCACCGCAGAGCAGGCATTCAAAAGTCGAAAAAACTTTGAAGATTTTGTTAGAGACTGTAACAAAGGTGACATTATTAGAACATTAGCTGATTATCCTCAAGCAGACGGCAAAGTTATTGCTACAGTGGCAGAATTAACTCAAAGTGCAGATACGTTTGTCAATACGTTAGCTGAAATTCAAAAATACAAGCAACCGCCGTTTATTGTTTGGATTGTTGCAAACGAAAAAGAAAACTTGGTTCAAAGTATTAAAAGTTTAAATTTATTTTTAGTAAAAGGTTGTGGCATTTTCTTATTCAAAGCCTATTTAAATGGCAATAAAATGGCATTTGAAACGCTTGCCCAACCTCACAAGACTGCGAAACGGAATTCCGAAACCGATACAAAACAACTTCAATTAAATTATTGGACAAAATATTTTGAAATTTGCGACAAATTAGAAAGTGATTTGCAGGTAAAACCTGCTTCCCAACATTGGCAATATATTCCGATAGGCAAGGCAGGAGTTTCAATCCAATTAACAATTAATACTCAACAAAACTGCGTCGGCTGCGAATTATTGATTAACAACAATAAAGAAATATTTTACTCATTAGAAAAATCAAAAGAAAAAATCGAGAAACAACTTGGAGAGCTTGATTGGCAGGAACTCAAAGGTAAAAAATCAAGCAGAATAAGAAAAGTTTATTCTATTGATATTACCAATGAGGAAAATTGGGGATCCGCAATAAAAGACCAAATCAGAACGGCGGAAGATTTTAAAAGTACATTTACAAAGTATTTATAAGAAAGAGGTTGTGGGCACAATTTGCCCCCATCCTAAACCTTCATGGATAAAGAGCTTAAGGAGAATACTATGTTAAATAATATGTAATAAAAATTGAGTTTTAAAAAGCATAAAGGCAGAAGTGTAAAACAAATGCTATTACAAAATTGAAGATACCAAGTAAAACTAATGTGTAGGAATGATTCGGAATAGCCACAATGACTTCCAATTCCAATTGGGAAGAGGGATTAATGTCATTGTAGATGAACAACAAAGGAGACAAAATTATGACACTTAAAAATCAAAACAATTTACTTTATGGTACTAAGATTTATAATCACGAAAAAAAATCATTAGGTTTACTTATTTATACTTGGGATAACACCTTTTGGAACTCCGATGGTCCTGTTGATATTCCATTCGCCACCTGCGTTGATGAAAATGGTAAAAAATATAACACAGCGATGGATAATATAGCCCCAGTCGAAGAATAAAAAAAGAGGTTAGTGGCACAATTTGCCCCAATCCTAAACCCGCATGAATAGAGAGATTAAGGAGAACGCCATGTCAAAAAAAATAAAAGAAATAACAATCGAAAAAATCACTTATAAAGGGTCTCAGTCCGTAAATTTTAGAGAAATTTATGGATTGGAAAATAAAAAAATAAAACTTGAAATCAAATCAGATTCCTTTGATATGCAATGCTACGCAAGGGCTTATATTTTGAAAGATGAAAAATGGGAGCTAATTTATTCAATCCCTTATTCTGAAATGAAAACACCAAACGGACTCAGCCACCATGTCACTTACAGGCATAACGCATCCGCCGCAGAGAATGAATTCAAGTCAGATGTTCAAAGATTAAAAAAATATACTGAAGAAATTTTATTTTATTGAAATTCGTTAAACGCAATGATTAACCTGGATAATTATGCTGACTATACATTTCAATTTTAGCTCCCTTTTGAATCATCAGGCTAATTAATCCTTGAATTTCTAGTTCATCTGTAAATATTTCAATTTGATTATCATCGTAATTTATACTATGTAAATGATTAAAATGCTTAACATCTTCTGGAGCTACTGAAAAATTATATTTTTTAAAAATATCCATAACTTTGTCAGTATAATAGTCTTCTTTAGTTGGTTGTTCATGCGTATCAATTTCTAAAAAAGCTTCAATAATTTCCTTAACTTTTTCTAAATCTTCTTCTGTTTTAAAAGAACCAACAATTTTTAATTTAGCTGAATGTTCAGCTGCAAATGTTTTCCAAATTTTCATACAACCTCCTTATTTTTATATAACTTAATGAATGCGTCTTTTATATCACTTATATCATTTATTTTTATTCCATCTATTGCAAATGAATTTTGTTTTATTTTTTTATCCGAGGAAAGATGGGCAAATCCATATTCTTCAGTATCACCATCGGAAAGTATATTTATATCTAATAATTTTGCAAGTTCATCAGTTAAGGTTAATTGGATCTTATCTTTATATTCAAGAATAATATTTTCAATTTTGTGTAATTCTTTTTCATCCAATACGGATAATCCTTTATTGTGTTCTGCAATAATTAAAACATCATAAATAGAGTTTTTCATTGCAAATTCTATTACTTCAATCAAATTGTCAACATTATTTTTTAAGACAACGCAATTAATAGACATTGGAATTTTTCCTTTTAATGAATTTATACTTGCTTGGATTTTAGAAAAAGACGCCCCTCTTACTTTTGAATATTTCGCACCTATCGCTTCTATAGATATACGAATAGATGAAATATAACCTTCTAAATCTGAAATAATATTTTCATTTAACAATTGACCATTGGTTGTAATATTAATACCTAATTTTGTATTTTCCCATGTCCACTTGCAGAATTCGACTAAATTAGGATAGGCGAAGGGCTCTCCGCCACCTATCGTTATTTCAAAAACTTTTAATTTATCAAATTCTTTAACTGCATTTTTTAAAAAATCGAGTGGTAGTGAATTATGATTTTTGGGGGCATAACAGAATGGGCAATTCAGATTGCAAACATTTGTAACCGCTATACTTATTGTTCTAGGAGACTTTGATATTTCATTTTCTGAAAAGTTCAATTCGTCTAACAAGATGTGAGTACCCGATTTTCTATTAAATAAATGCAAGCCACCTTTTTCTTTGCGTTGATTCAAAAAAGCTCCTTAAATAATTTTAGTAAATAATATTCTATGATTGTAAGTTTAATATGCAAGAAACACAAATAAATAAATTAAAATTAATATTTAACTTAATAAAAGCAACATATTTAAACTTTTTTAAGCACTTACAAGCTAAACTCCAAACGAACTAACGAAAGGTGTTTTAGATGAAGCAAAAAATTACTATTATGGCAAACTTTGATGAGCATTACGGGCTTGAAGAATGGGTCAGAGATAACCTTGAAGTGTTAAAACAAACTGGGCTTACTTTGATTAATGAGTCTGTCCAAATGGTTCACGATGGATTTACGGTTAAGAATGAAATCTTGGAGCAAACATTTTTTGTAAAATGTGACAAAGAAAAAAGCGATGAGTACGACTTGGGTTGCATTGTAGTTGAATGTGCATTGCAAGAAGCCCAGGGAGTTATTTGGCTTGCTAATGCCCCTGACATCGATTTAAAACGAGCTTTTGAATGGTTGGGTAAATCATTAGGCAATGATTTTGAAACTCACTTAATCGAGATTGAAGTTAAAAATACTTCAAAATAGATTTTAATTGTAACAAATTTGCTATAACCAAAAAACATGGTTAAAATGAATCATGATTTATCTTACAACTACCGAGCTCTTCCTCAGAGGAGCTCTATTTATTTATACTGCTTTAAGGCGTTATTCAGGATTACCCAGCAATCTTCTAAGTGTGCCTCAATTTCTGTAATATCTCTGTTATCAAGCATTGAGTCTAAATTTGCATGTATTCTATTTAAAGGACTCTCACGGTCAGAAAAGAAACTCATCATTTCCTTCAATTCATCTTCAGGGAAATCTGCTGATTTGTTTATTTCACCTGATTTAACCTGAGACTGCCATGAACTAATTCGTTCCATATATTTTTCTAATAAATCTTTCATTTGTAATATTTATCTCCTTATTAATTTCTTTTATCTTATCATAAAAATTGCATTTTATTGAGTAAAAAAAGCCCTCATATAAGAGGGCGACTAATGGTCTGGAGTGGTTAGGAATTAAGGGTTTTGGGGTTTGATTTTGTTTTTTATCAATCGGTAAATATATCTTTGGGAAACCGAACATTTTACGGATAAATCATTCATCGAGTATTTATCGCCACTATAATTATTCAAAATATATTTGTCTTTTAGTTGCTTGAATGCTGTTTTGGGGATGGAAACATTAAGTCCTGGGGTAAAGAAAATAAGAGCAAGTGCTGATTTTAGACCTGCTTTTTCAGCGATAAATCTTAAATCATCATTTGGCATATCTTCTGCCGTTATATTTTCTATCCAAGGTTTAATTTCAAAATCCATAAAAGTCCTCTTTTAGTCTCGTCAGTTGAAGCAACACTTCAATACACGGGGCTTGCACTGTTAGCCCTGTGTTTCGACTTAGGCGTTTACAAATTGTCTTGTAAACATCGTCAAAATTTCTTTTTTCACCTTTTGAAGAATGAAAATTTGAGATTCAATTACTTTGCATTTCATTCTTCTGTCATTTTTACACTGCCAATCATTTTCGGCTAAAGAGCTGTCGGCATACTCAATCTTTGCCTGAGTTAATTGATCCTCCAACTCCTTAATTTGAGTTTTAATAAGTCCTACAATTTTTGACTGTTCGTCCATTTTTGTTTCTCCTTTATTTTCTACTTTACAAAGGGCAACTTTGACCCTTTTACGTTCTGTTTTATTTGCAAAATTGCACGTATAACTCTAACTGCAGTGTTTTTAGTTAGAAATTTTAAGTCACTAATTTTAAATTTATTTTGTAGAAATTTTCTGAGTGATTGCTTTGCAAATTCATCGGTATCGACATAACAAATTTCTCGCCATATTGATTCAATCATTCTTAGCTGAGGCGGCGTTGCCATAGCCACTTCATTTGAATTAACCCTAGAACTTAAATCTTCGAATTTTTTATTTCTTATCACCCATTTATTAGTCAAAATTGCTTTTTCTTCTAAAATCTCAACAAAAATATTTGCTTCCGTAGATGTCAATTTTTTAGAGCTATGCACGCCAAAACTCATTAACAGTTCAACATAAAGTTCATCATCAAGATGTAATATATTTTTGAGTGTATGAATTTTTTTAATTTGAGCAGATGTAATCATTATCGTTCCTTATATCTTCAATTTGTAATTTTCGACCATGGGCAATCCCAATCTGAACTCCAAGTATAATTAGAATTAAGACGATTATAAAAATATAAAATAGTTTGTCGTTTTTTGTCATTTTCCTGTTCCTAGACCATAATCAACTGCGAAGTTTGCTTTATTATCAGAGTGTCCAATTTTTCTTTTTTGTTGTATTTAGCAACACTCGGCGCTCTTAATATAAGCTTCGCCAGAGTTCTAGTATTACCGTTTGAGTAAGTCAAAAAGCTTGGGCAAAGTTTTAAATCTTCGTCAACTGATTTTAAAATATTAGAAACATCAACAGGCAAAAGTCTATCCAATGATTTTGAAAATCCAACTCTTGAATAAAGCTGCCTGTATTGATTTTGGCTGCCCCTCAAATTTTCAACCAGTGCCGGCATTCCGATTAAAAGCATTCCTACACCGGTTTTGTCGTGGATTCTTCTTAAAACCTCTAAGCCTTTATATGGTAGGTTTTCAGCTTCATCAATTATCAATAATCTTCCTGAGTTGCTTAATTTTCTTACAACTTCATCCATCAAATCATACGAACATCCTTTAGAAGAAAGCCCAAGCCGTTTGTGCATTTCGCACAATAAAGATTTTGTTGTGTAACCGGGGTCAGTTTCTATCAAGATGGAGTCGGAATACAGCTTTGAATATTCCTTTACTGCAATAGTCTTACCAAGTCCTGATTCACCGTAGCAAACGCCAATCTCGCCGTTCGTATGGCATAATCTTGCCACCTCATGAATATATTTAACAACTGATGTTTCAACGTATGGAATTATATTTTTGAAATTACGTTCTTTTTCTCTTTGTACAAAATTGTTAATAGTATCTGCAACCTTATCATTTTTGCCCGTGTAATTATTGTTTAACCATAGATTAATCACCGTTTGTGATATTCCGGTTGCTTTTGCAACCGCAGAAAAACTGTATTTTTTATTAAGCATTATGCTCCGTAATTCATCTCTAATATCCATATTTAACTCCTTTTGATTCTTGCTCTAACAATAAATCTGTTTCAAATAAATAAAACTTTTCGGAAAATTTCTCAGTAGTAGTTGAATCATCAGTTAAAATAGATAAATTTTGCTTGCCTTTTGATTCTTGCTTTTTGTTTTTTCTAACAGCTTTATCCATATTGGTGTTGGCTATTTTAGAAACTTTTGGGGATACTTCAGCATTTGAATTCAAGTATGCAGCCTTGTAGTTTTGGCATTGTTCTTCAATCCCAATTTCTTGAGTTTGTTTCGCATAAGCTTGAACAATCTTTTGAACACGTTTTTTATTTCCGATAGCTTCTTTAAATTCTTCCTTGGAAATCTTGTCGGCATTAAGTGCAACTACCGCTTTTGTTGCAAAAATCTTGCCTACAAATTCTTGATTTTCTTCTTTAAATGCCCAAGCCTCTTTATAATTTTGAATATCCCGTCTCAAATATACTTTCACCCCATAGTGAGAAATCATCCAATCAGCCCAATAATTAATATCAAGCTCTCCGTCTTTAATCCCATTTCTGCCGATGGTATAAGTTCTTGAAGTTCTCATGCAGAATAATTTTAAAGCATCTTTTGATACAGTAATCTTTTCTTTGAACTCTTGATTAAATAATTCATTCGGCGATAAACTTTTTAAATTTTTCCCTTGGGATGGACGTTTATTCAAAATATTAATAATAAAATCATCGAAAATTTCTTTGAATTTATCAAACGGCATTAATTTGCCCTGCTTTATTTCGGTAACGAGTTTTTCAGGACGTTCGACAACATTTCCGCCTCTGTAGCCGACACAATGTTTTGATAATAATTCTTTTATTTTCAAAAAATCTCTTTCGATTGGTTTCGTTTGAGCGTTGTAAGGTAAGGCAAAATGGACTTGCACATTCAATTCTTGAAGCATAGAGGTTGTTTTTGCAGTATTAGTATCAACTCTTACGACTTTCCTGCCACCTGCAAAATCCTTGCATCGAAAATCTTTTCCGTTATCAATAATGACATCTGTTGGCAAACCATATTCATCAGCCGAGTAATAAAAACTTTGAAAAATATGGTCTGAATTTGGTGAGCCGGTTTGTAAAATCCAGCCAAGCCATTTGCCAGATTTAAAATCACGCCACGCTGTAACCCAAGGGAAAACGACTTTTCCATCACTGGTTATACATCCGACATCAATTTGTGCATGATCGGCCACCCAAACTTTGCCACAAGTAATTGTTGAATAATCTCGTTCGATATAACTACCGTATTTTTTGTTCCATTTTGAATGTCCATACCTGGCGAGATAAATTGCTTGTTTTGGAACTTCTCGCTCTAATCTTCTTCTAAATGTTTGATAGCTTGGGAAATTGTCTTTATCTATATTATCCTGCCTTATTGCAGAGCCTCTTGTGATTTCCCAACATGAATACAGCGAGGGAGCACCTTCAACTAGGCAGAGGTTTTTAAAATATTCAAAACTTGCTTCGCCAATAACAGTTTCACCATATCTGCAGCCATATTGGGCTAGAAGTCCTGATATTCCAAGCTCTTCAAATCTTCTTCTCATTCTATTTACGCTAGGATATGAGGTTTTTAAATCTGGGTTTGTTTTATTCCACTGAATAACAAACTCCTCCAATGGATTCCCTGACAAGCCTTTGCAGGCATTTATTATCGAAATATATTTTTCTGCTTTGGATTTTGCCCATTCAGGAGCATTGGAATAAGCGTTATCGATATCTTTTTCAGGAATAGTTGTATCAATCTTAAAATATATTTCTTGATATTTTTCAGGCAATGAACTCAACGAGACATAATAAATTGATTTATTATCTATTTGTCTAATTTTAAAGCGGAATACTCCATCTCTACAATTTTGTCGTAATGTTTTAACTTTTATACCCAAAAGTGTACTGGCTTCATTCTGTGAAAGCCAAATATTTTCGGTATTATTGTTTTGGGATAAATGTCCTTGTTTCACTAAATCAATCCTCGCTAGTCTAAATTAAGGACTTTACTAATCAACCACGAGTCAAATTCTGGATGTTTTCTTGAGCCGCATATGATTTTACTAACAAAACTTTTGGAAATATGCAACTCATCTGCTATTTCTGAATTTCTAATGTCTAATAACAATATTGTCATTTTTCTCCAAAGCTGACTTTTACTTGTAATACCATCGCTCATTTTTTCATTCCTAAATTGACTACGCCGTCACTGTTTGTCGTAAGTGCAAAATAATTATCACTATGTCAAATCAATTAGGTGCAAATACCAATAAAGCTATTATATTCCAATACGCTACTATTTAGTCAGTAAGTGGATTTCAGCCTGTCAACAAATTGACAAAATTTAAAAAAACATTTCCCACTATTATTCCATTTTCAGGGTTCGGACTTTACCTCGCAAAATTAAAATATTACGCCAAAGCAAATCTACATAATGTATTTTCCCTCGTCCATGGAACTGTCAACTAATTCTTAATATTTCTTAATGTTTGAATTATAAAAATAGCAAATCGAATAATTCTTCGTTCAATTGTTTAAATTCTTTTCCATATCTCCAAATTTGTTCGGTCAGGTGCAGATGAAAATATTTTTTGTAAGCAATATTTTGAACTTTTCTGTAAGATCTTAAATATACATTTTTTATTTCCAATCTTTCATCATTGTTATAATTCTTTGAAACGGGGCCATTTAAACATTTAGTAGAAACAAATAATTTATATTCATAAAGGTATAAATGAACTTTTTTGCCCATATAATCTCGCTCACGAGGAATATAAGGATTTTCCTCTATATGCTTATTTAATGCCGTAAACTGCTGTTCATAAATTTTATCTCTAAAATAAGCAAAGAATTTATTTATACAATGTTTTTGTGGTGAAAGTATTTTAACAATTTTATCAACCTCGATTTCCGCACAAAAACATTTAATAATTAATTCAATAGTTTCAGGTGAATGAAACTGAAACATCAAAGGCAATTGGTTTTCTTGTTTTGTCTTTTTTATTCCCCCGATATAAATATATATGTCATCTTTCTTTTTAAGAAAATTTGTTTTGATTAAATCGTTAAGAATTTTTTTTGTTTCAGATTTATCAAGTTCTGCTATCAAAGAAATCTCTTCAAGCGTAAATTTGTTTAATCTTTTGCATAGCCTTTGTATTTTGTTGTCCATTTAATATCTCCTTTAAAGTGTATTCATCAATCTCTTTGATATTATTAGTATTCGCCATTTTTTCAATCTTATTAATTAATTTAATTATTTGCCTGAATTGATTTGATTGAATGGACAAATATTCAATAGCATTATCTGTAAATTTAATATCTGATAACTGAGAAATTATTTCAGAAATATCCTGTTGATTAAAATGTTCAAACTTTAACTTCTCAAAAAATCTATCTTCAAGGTGTTTGTATCTTGCAATTTTCTTGTCCGCCATTCCCATTCCGACCAGAACTATTGGAACTCCTGTTCTATCATGCAAATCTCTCAGGGTTTCTATTGTGTTTTGATTTGAAATTAAATAATCAATTTCATCAACGATAATAATCTTTTGATTTAAGTTTAGATTTTTTTCTATTAAATTAAAGGTTTCCTGCGTATGCCAAAACGGTACTTCTCCAAGCTCTTCAGCTATTTCAGATAAAAGCCATCGGCTTGTCATTCCCTGATTTGCTCTTACATACACAGCATCGTTATTTGTTGCCCACCATAAAATAGTTTGCGATTTTCCGAGTCCATGTCCTCCATACACAAGTGCCATTTTGGGAATATTGCTGGGGCATTTTTTTAAGTTTTCCATAAGGGCAACGAAGTTTTTGACGTTTCTTGTTTTAATAAATGCTTTTTTCATAATTTAATCTCCGTATAAATTGTTGTATTCATCACTTCTGATATAGTTTGTAAGCCAAGCTCTATCCTCACTATTGGTACACCCTTTTTCAATCAGCCATTCATATTTTTCATAGTCTGAAGTAAAAAAAAGTTTATTTATTTGTTCCTCTCTCGGCGTTTCTTTTTTAGGCTTTAACTCAATAATTTTTGCACTTGTTTCAATAATTTCTTCTTCCATCTGTATTTTTAGAAATTTAATATCATCAGCAGGTAAATATTTCCTAACCGCTTTCAACGTTCTATTCCTTATTTTTTGCTGCTTTTGAATTTTCTGTTTGAAGTCTTCCATATCCTTAATTGTCCCCATGTGATATGCCATCGGGTGCGTCTTTTCAACCCGTTTTGCCTCACAGATAAATTCACCTTTATCAGAGTAAACTTTTACTTTGGTTAAGTCAAACAGGCTGTACCTGATAATCACTCGCTCCTTCAATCCATATAATTTATCGTGATTGTAATTTGTCTGCAAGAACCTGATACCATTCCTTTGAATGGTTTTCAAATCGGTGTTCAGCATTAAGTCGTCAAGTTTATTTTTATCTATGTTTTGTTTTTGAGCACTATCCAAGACTTCCTGTATAGATTTGCTTTTATCGTTAGGACAACCTTTTGAATGTTTATACCCAAGCCAATAATCAATGAACCCTATTGCCTGTTCTATTGTGGGAATAAAATCATTATGCATTTGTTTATGCAGTTTTTCGTTTCGCTTTAACCTTGCAGGTTTCATCTGAATTGAAGTCCCTGTATAACTCGGCAGAAGTTTTTCAAACTCTTCTTGGAATTCTAAAAAGAAACGCTCGATTACTTTCGCCCGAGCGTTGTAGGGCTTTGCAAAAACTGATTTTATGCCAAAGTTTTGATAAACCCCATTAAAGCCTGACTCCTCAAAACTGCAACTCTGAAAATATTTTGCTCTGAACGCCCTGCCGTTATCTTGATAAACAATTTTAGGAATTAAGCCTAAGTTCAAAATAGCCATTCGAAGAGCAGATGCAATGCATTGAGTATTTTCCTCAAGCATAATTTCATAGCCAACTAACGCTCCTGATTTCCAATCTAAAAAGCCGACTAGAGTTGCTCTAGTCGGCTTGCCTGTAAATGGATTAATTACTTGGAAGTTTAGCTTATGACCATCGGCAATTAGTACGTCGCCCACTTCCAGTTTTGAAATGTCTCTTTCAATATATGGCTCCACTTTATCTTTCAGAGCTTTTTCACCTTCTCGCATCAGAACCCATTTGTCATAATTATACTTTTTAAAATTCTCAGCATACCTTCTAAATGTCGGGATTGATGGAATATCATCAATCCCGTTGGTCTTTAGTATTTGAATTGTCAAATTAATTGATTTTCCTATATTAAATTGATTCGGGTGCAGAAGTATTTTTAAAAATATTTTCAACATTTCATCTGTCAATATTGTCTTATAACTATTCATGCAGGAATATCTATACTGTGGAGTTAAAGATTCCCACGTTCCGACTTCATCATAAATCTGCTTCCATCTTTGAAGCGAACCTCGAGATGTTGTTCCTACAATTTTAAATAGTCTTTTTAAAAATGCTCCGCTGTTGTACATTTCAATAAATAATTTATCACCTTGATATCTTGGTGAATGTTGGACTCTAAATTTAAGCCATTGCTTTATTAAATCAATTCTCGCAAGGGCAACCGTCTTCGCCGTATCAGGAATGAATACAGAAGACGGAAGTGTTGGGTAATAAAAGACTTCCGGCTTGAGTTTAAAAAAGCCTTGAATATCAGGTTCAAGTGATGAAATAAGGATTTCATAGGTTATGCCCCCTCGAGTTTTAACCTCACGAGCGATATATTTATCACTTTGAATAGCCAATCGAACCGCCCGAGAGCTAATATGTTTGACTTCCGCCACTTTTTTTATATCTATATATTCTTCCATACCAACACGATAACTCTTGGGGTGGGAAATTGGAACTCCACTTCCGAGTTTTGTGTCTGTTCTGAATCAAAATAAAAATGGCAGTCGGAGGAGCCGTATATATAAAGTTCTAGGGATAAAATGTTATAGAAATAAAAGTTGTCAATTTGTTGACAGGATTTTTAGTGTTTTTTAGAGCAATTGTAACAATTCACGTCCGTTTCAAATCAAACCACTTGCACAATTCTTGCATTGGCTTAAAACCCTTATGTGCCTAAGTCGGAAGCCTGATTTTGGCAATACAAATCCAAATCAAACCATGCAATAAACCTGCAAATGGATGCAAAAGAATGAAAACAAATCAAACTAGCTTCCGACTAAAAATAGCAAAAAAGCAAGCCTCAAACTCGCTTATAGCTTGAACGTCCGTTTGAGATTAAACTATCTGTCCAAATCATTTTACATGATAAAATACAAATATAATAAAAAAGCTCCCATTTCTGAGAGCTTTTTTATTTACCGAAGGCCGGACTCGAACCGGCACGAGTTTGAGCTCGGTGGATTTTGAGTCCACTGCGTCTACCAT
>Ga0247844_1000931_pt1 | contig 57946 bp, 50 predicted proteins | sample LaCtaG_FD_192421 | JGI IMG/M metagenome (GOLD analysis project Ga0247844, IMG submission 192421) | Freshwater microbial communities from meromictic Lake La Cruz, Castile-La Mancha, Spain - LaCruzMarch201714.5m_1 | ecosystem: Environmental > Aquatic > Freshwater > Lake | place: Spain: Castile-La... | reverse complement strand
GCTGCGGTGGCTGCGGCGTTGGCTGCGGCGTTGGCTGCGGTGTTGGCTGCGGCGTTGGCTGCGGCGTTGGCTGCGGCGTTGGCTGCGGCGTTGGCTGCGGCGTTGGCTGCGGCGTTGGCTGCGGCGTTGGCTGCGGCGTTGGCTGCGGTGTCGGAGTCGACTCGGTTTTCTGTTCCTCCGGGTAATCGAAGATAATCCGGTTCTTCTTCCCTACCTGTGCCACCTGGTAGTCAGACGCAAGTGCGGAAAGGCTGAAAAAAACTGCGGGAAAAATTGCGAGCACCCGTGCGGCGCAATGGCGGCGGACGCGAAGGAAGCCAGGCGAACCGGGTGTGCGCATCGCGGAGGAAGAGGAAAATTGTGGCGTCAAACTCATGGAATCAATTGGGCCGGGCTGCGGAGATGCGCATGACGACCGGCATCGGCATGCCTTCCGGCGGAGGGGACTGCAACTGCAATCCAGTTAAAATTTCGTCACAAATCGCCCGGTCCACGGCCGAGTCCCCGGAGGTTCCGGAAATTTTGGCGTTCGTGACCCGTCCTGTGGAATCCACCCAGATCCGCACCTTGACCGACATCGATGCCGAACGGGTTTTCTTGTGGCTGCGGAGCGCGTCGGCGACGCGCGACTGAACCTGTCCCGCATAGAATCCAAATTTCGACCCGCCACCGCCTTTGCCCTTCCCGGTGCCGCCGATCATTCCCCCTCCACCGCCTTTGGCGAGGCCGAAGGAATCCGAGCCGGGGCCCTCGAGGTTGGTGCCGAGGGGCGCCTCGTCCGGCGCCGACTCGGGTTCGGGCGCAGCCTCCGGCTTCGTCTCCTCGACAAATTCCTGTTTGGTTTCCTCCTTCTGCTCCTGTTCGGGCTGCGGCGGAGGAGGCGTCGGGGGCGGAGTGGGCGGAGGAGGAGGCGGGGGCATGATGCTCACCATGCTGATTGGCGCGGATTTTTTCTTCGGCTTTTCCGCCTTGTTAAAAAATCCAAACCATGTGCCTGCTGCGATGGCAACCACTGCGAAAAGCACGATGGGAACCCGGAACTTCGCGAAGAAGCCGGGCTCGTCATCGTCATCGTTGGCCGGAACGTTGCTCATTTGGGTCCGACTGTTGCTAGGCCGACTTTGGTGAGGCCGAGACGCCCGCAGACATCCAGCACATCCATGACGCCGGAATACTGGACCTGTCGGTCTCCCCGGATGACGACGGGAAATTCCGGGTTTTTCGCCTGGTGCTCTCGGAGCTTCTGCTCCAGCTCCTGCAAGGTGACCGGGATGGTATCCAGGCAGATTTTCCCCTCGTTGTTGACCGTGATCGCCTTGCTTTTCGGAGCGCTCAAATCCGGGGGCTTCGTCGAGGAGCGCGGCAGGTCCACCTTCGTGCCCGTGACCCCCGCCGTCGTCATGATGATGAAGATCAACAGCAGCACGAGGTAGAGGTCCACCATCGGCGTGACGTTGATGTCGTCATAGGATTTTCCGTCTCCGGCGTCCATCAGTTGCGGTCTCCATCCGCGGCGTCATCTGCCGCGGGTTCCTGCGTGCGAATGGCCTCCTCGGGGGTGCGGATCTGGCGGATGGGCACCGGGGTCATGCCCTCGCCCGGAGGGGGATAAAACTCGGCCACCTTGGCCACGAATTCATCGATGAAAACCTGCATCGTCCCGATGACCTCCTTGATGCTGGTGCTCAGAAAGCTATACATGAAGAGGGCCGGGATGGCGACCAGCAGGCCGACCGTCGTCGCAAGCAGGGCGCTTGCGATACCGGGCGCGATCGAGGCGACGTCGACGTTGCCGGATTTGGCGATGATTGCGAAGGTGATCATGACGCCGACGACGGTTCCCAGCAGGCCGACATACGGGCCACCGGCGATGCTGATGGTGAGATAGACGATCCCTTTATTGAGGCGGTGCTGCTCGTGAACTATGCTGGCGTCAAGCGCGGCCCGGAGCGCCTGGATCGACCGGGCTGAGAGACCCTGCCCCCGGTTTTTTCCCTGACCGAGGCGGTTGTCAATCTCTTCCACCCCGACATGATAGACGTGGTAGAGCGGGGAATCGGCGAGCAGGCGCATGGCCTTCTTTCCCAGGCTCCCGCCAAAGGATTTCGCGGCCTCAGGGTTGTTGAGATCCATCGCGGTGAGGTCGTTGGACACCGTGCGCCAGAGCTTCTGGAACTGTGCGTTACCCTTCTCGATTTTCCCGAGCGTGACGAATTTCCCGACCGCGACCGACCAGCCGATGACCATCATGATCACGCAGACAGCAACGGCGGCCCATCCGTCGAACATCATGTTTTTGGCGATGTCGCCGAAGAGCGACAAGTGCTCAAGCACGAGGTTGTGCCCTCCTCCCCCGCCGGAGCCTTCGCCCTCGCCCGGAACGATCAGCTTTGTCGCGGCATCGCCTCCGGCCTGGCTCGCAAATGCGAGCTGCACCCAGCCCGCCCCGCGCGCGACTTTGGAAATTTCGAACTCATCCATCTCCCCGACCAGTCCATTCTTGCCGTCCTTGTCAGCGCCCAAAACCGCCTCGCTCGTCAGCGCCGGAACCGGCGAGTCGATTTTCGCATACTCTTTTCCATCCACGTAGAGCGTCGTTGAGGCATTCGTTGCAACGACGGCGAGATGCTTCCATGCATTGGCGGAAACCGGCTCGCCGGCGGGAGTGCGTCGGGTTCCGGAAGCATCCTGGAGCTCAACATAAGGAACCCCATTTGCCACGCCGACCAGAAAGCGGTTCGGGCCATCGCTCCAATCGAAAAGGACGCCTTTTTCACCTGGCGTTGAAACTTTCACCCAGGCGGAGAACGTCATCGGTTCGCCCTCCGCCCACTTGAAGGTGGCTGAGGCGGGGATCTTGATGGCGGTGTTCCCCAGAAGCCGCATGCCGGAGCCGATCAGCGAGCCTTCGGAGAGGGTGCCGCCGGACGTCGCGTTGTTGGCATTCTTCGTGGCGTCAGTCGGGGTGGAGGTCGTGAAATGATAGACTGCCACCGTGTCCGCATCGCAAGCCTCCTTCGGGTCTCCGCCCTGTTCGATGGTTTCGCCTTCGACCCCGGAGTAGAGCCAGAACTTGCTCTGAGCACCTGCCTTGATGTCCGGGACTTTCACCCAGACAAAAGCCTCGTTCATCAGGGCATCCCATTTTTCAATCTGATGTTCGAGGAGCGTTTTTCCGTCCTCGGCGACAAACCGCAGGTCGGCCCCGTTTTCTTTCGCTGTTGCAAAATTGAAATTTCCCTGATGCAGGCGGATCAGGACCAGGCTCGTGCCGGCAGGGTCGGTCATCTCCAAACCGGTCTTGCCGGTGTCCACGGTGAAGGATTTACGGGCAGTCCATTCCTTGTTCCACCAGTCCTCTGCAGAAGCTGCGGACGCCCAGGCAAGGAGCAGAGCTGCTGAGAGAATTTTGGAGAGCGTTCGGTTGTTCATGTGTGATCAGAGTTCGGCCCAGAGGCGGAAGGTGAAAAGCGGCTGGCCCGCTTCGGAGGGGGCCTGTGTGACTTGAGGAACGCCGATGAGAAATTCGCCGTTCAGGTGGTCGAAAATCTTGATCGTGCTTCCGATCCCGTAGCTCCAGAGGTTAAAGCTCGAGGTCTGCTCGGGAAGCGGATCGTTGAGCGTGGCGACCCCGCCGTCGAGAAAGACAAACACCCGCAAGTCATGCCCCTCGCCCAGCCAGCCAAGGAGCGACGGGGTGCGGAACTCCAGCGTGCCGCAAAGAGCATTGTCCCCGACAACGACCGATTCGAGATACCCGCGCACCGTGCTCATCCCGCCAAGGCTGAACTGCTCGGTGTCCAGTAGAGGGTTGGCCGAGGCCTGGCCCTGGACTTCGCCAAACAGCTGAAAATCCCACGGCAGCTTCTGCGTGTGCCCCAGGCTCCCCCGGAAATAAAAGAAGTTCGAGTCGGCATTGTAGCGCCGGTTGTCGAATTCGAACTGCTCCTGGGCGCTCGTCCCGCGGAAGCTGAAGGTGACTCCCGCATTGAGCTCCGTCTGGTAATACTTTCCAATCGAGGCTGCATTGTAACTGATGCTGAACGGCCAGTATTCGACCGGCGAAGTGATGACCGAATCCCCGAGGGCGAGGTCCTGAGTAAAATGCTTGTAGTCGATGCCCAGGCTCGCAGAGTGGAAAAATCCCGTTTTGGAAGGGAGGTTGACCAGAAAACGTCCGCCGTAGATCTCGCCGTTTCCGAGGGAATTTCCCCCGCCCAGGGTGGAGACCTCGCTGTTCTGCCGGGTGGCCTGGAGCATGAGTCCCAGCCAATCGATCGCCGGGTGCCTCGCGATATAATACGCGGAATAGACGAGCGCGTCGCTGGGACGCTGGGGAGCGATCTGGAATCCGGCTCCGATCGTGTGCCCCATCTGCCAGAGGTTGTCGTAACGAACTGCCAGATCCAGCCGGAGGGGGGTGGTATTCGCGCTGTATCGATTGTTCAGCTCCACGCTCCCGTGGAGCGGAAGCTTGTCCTTGACTGTCAACTCGACATCCACCGTTCCGGGAACCGCCCCAGGCTTGAGGGAGGGCGTGACCTGACGGTCGGCAAGCTGGTTCAGGGCGATGATATCGCGCTGGACGTCGTTGAAGTTCGGAACCGTTCCCTCGGCAAGCGAGGGGGCCATCTTCTTGATCTGCTCAATGCTGTAAAACCTCGAGCCGTGCACGCGCAGGCGTCCGACCGGCGCCTCGGTCACCTGCAAGACAATAATCCCTCTGGTCGGACGCTGAGGCGGCACATTGACCGATACCGTCTGGTATCCCAGATCACGGTATGCTTTTTCAAGCGCCGCGCGTGCCTGCTCAACATCTTCCTCGCTCCTCCCGGGTCCGAGGTATCCATAGACCGCCTTTTCGACCTCCCCCCGGGGAAGCGTGCGCGACCCGATGACCCGGTATTCCTTGATGTAGAGTGAACCCGGCGTCTGGGCGTTGATCTGGTCGGTGATTGTCTTCGTTGGAGGAGGATCGCTTGCAGCGTCTTGCGCAAGCACATGCAGCGGCGGGAAGCAGGCAGCAACGAGCGCAAAGCTTGCGACAACAAGCCCCCCCGCCCGAACCCCAACAGGGATCCGGGATGCTATTCTCTCCTTTCGAGACATTTCGAACATGGTAGGTAGGCAGGCACCTCCTCACCATCAACCGCTCGAATGTTACGATTTTGTCACATGGAACGGGTTGGGGCCTGTTTGGTTCGACTGTGAAGCGCAACCGGTTTGCCTATTGGGGAGACCTCTCCGCGTCGATCTCCGGTGGCTGAACGCCCGTTCCTCCTGAACAGAAAAACCGATGCCGTCCTTGCGTTCCGCTCAAAATCCGAAGTTTGAAGTAGCGGGCTGCGTCGTGTCTTGTATATATCCGGACCGCCACCGATGAATATTCACGAATACCAAGCCAAAGAACTTCTCGACAAATTCGGAGTCGCAAACACGCCCGGCGGAGTCGCCTCCACTCCGGAAGAGGCCGAGAAAGTCGCCCGCTCGCTCGCGACGAACAACCTCGTCGTCAAGGCGCAGATTCATGCAGGCGGACGTGGAAAGGGCACGTTTTCAAACGGCTTCCAAGGGGGTGTCCACCTCTGCAAAACGGCAAACCAGGCCCGCGATATTGCGGAAAGCATGCTCGGCCAGACGCTCGTCACCCACCAGACCGGGCCGCAGGGACGCGTCGTGCGAAAGGTTCTTGTCTCCAAATCCGTCGAGATCGAACGCGAACTCTATTTCGCGATTCTGATCGACCGCACGATCTCGGCGCCGGTCATCGTGGCAAGCACCCAGGGAGGCGTGGATATCGAGTCGGTGGCCGCGCACAGCCCCGAGAAAATCGTGCGAATGCCGGTGGACCCGCTTCTCGGACTCCTTCCATTTCAGACCCGGAAGCTCGCCAAGCTCCTCGGCATGGCATCGGGCGAAATGCGGCTGGCCTGCAAGCTTTTTGCCAGCCTCTACAAGCTGTTCATCCGTTCGGACTGCTCGATGGTTGAGGTCAATCCGCTGGTGGTGACGAAAGGCGGGGACATTCTCGCGCTCGACGCGAAATTCAACTTCGATGACAACGCGCTCTTCCGCCACCCGGAAATCGTCGCCTACCGTGACATCGAGGAGGAGGACCCGCGCGAAGTCGAGGCCTCGAAGTCGCACCTCAGCTACATCGGACTGGATGGAAATATCGCCTGCCTCGTCAACGGAGCCGGGCTCGCCATGGCCACAATGGACATCATCAAGCACCACGGCGGTGAACCGGCGAACTTTCTCGACGTGGGCGGCGGCGCCACCGAGCACCAGGTCACCGAGGCCTTTAAAATCCTCATCTCCGACCAGCGGGTGAAGGCGATTCTCGTGAATATTTTCGGGGGCATCATGAAGTGTGACATTATCGCGCAGGGAATCATCAACGCTGTCAAAACCGTGAACCTCCCGGTTCCGCTTGTCGTCCGGCTTGAAGGCACGAACGTGGATGCGGGGCGCAAGCTGCTCGCCGAATCCGGCCTCCCGCTGGTGGCAGCCACAGATATAGCCGACGCCGCCCGGAAAGTCGTCGCCGCCGCCAAGTCCGCATAACCCGGTGAATCCCTTTCCACATTCCAAATTCCGAATTACTTAAACAATGGCCATTCTCGTTGACAAACACACCCGCCTGCTCGTGCAGGGGATTACTGGAAAAGCCGGCGGTTTCCACGCCCGGCAATGCATGGAATACGGCACCAACCTCGTCGCGGGGGTCACCCCGGCGCGGGGAGGCGAAGTCTTCGTAGACAGGATCCCGGTGTTCGACACCGTGCTCGAGGCGCGGCGTGAAACCGGCTGCAATGCCACGATGATTTTTGTCCCGGCGGAGTTTGCCGCAGACTCGATCATGGAGGCGGTCGACGCGGGTATCGAGCTCGTCATTTGCATCACAGAGGGGATTCCCGTTCTCGACATGATGCGCGTGCGGGCGGGCATGAAGGACAAACCAAGCCGCCTCATCGGGCCGAACTGCCCTGGAGTCATCACGCCCGGACAGTGCAAAATCGGAATCATGCCCGGCTACATCCACAAGCCCGGAAAGGTGGGCGTTGTCTCGCGCTCCGGAACCCTCACCTATGAGGCGGTCTGGCAGCTCTCCAGCCGCGGACATGGCCAATCGACCTGCGTCGGCATCGGCGGCGACCCGATCAACGGCACCTCCCATCTGGATGTGGTGAAAATGTTTAATGACGACCCCGCCACCGAAGCGATCATCATGATCGGCGAGATCGGCGGAACTGCCGAGGAGGAGGCTGCTGCATGGTTGGGCATCCACTGCAACAAGCCGGTCGCCGCCTTTATCGCCGGCGCCACGGCTCCTCCCGGACGGCGCATGGGACATGCCGGAGCCATCGTCAGCGGAGGCAAGGGGACGGCCGCCGGAAAAATCGAATCTCTTCAGGCGGCGGGGATCGAGGTGGCCGCCACTCCGGCGGATATGGCAGACGCCCTTCTCCGCCGCATGGCACGCGGATAAAATCGCTCAGCGGATCCCCGTCACGATCTCCGGAAGCGGGGGCTCGTTGATGTCGGGAACCATCGGATCCGGCAGAGAAAGATCGGGATCTTCGAGACCGGCGGGCTCCGCTCCAAACCTCACATGCAGAGTGGCGTTCCGGATAAATGCCGGCCGGCCGGTTTCCGCTGCGGAACGGCGCAGCGACAGCACGACCGAATTGTCTCCCTGCTGCCAAAGGTGCGCGGGAAGGAACGCAGTCCCGTTCCTCCATCCGGCGATGACCAGCCTGCCGAGGCTGTCCGGCACGAGCGCGGGATCATCGAGCCGGAAAGCGGGAAAATTCAGCTGCCCGACAAGAATCGAATTCACCCGGACTTCGACTTTTGCTTCGGGGTCGAGGCCGAGGACATCCAGCCGGACCAGCGCGCCCTCGATCATCCCTTCCACCGGCGTCACAAACTCGACCTCGTTCAGGAGTTCCTCCACCGGGGCTGAAAGCTCCGCCTCCACGACTGAACCACGCCGGACGTCACCGGTCAGCGGCACCTCCCTCCGGCCGTCCACCTCGCCGCGCTCGAATACGCGCAGCGCCTCGTCCACAAGCACAGGATCCCCCTGTCCTCCGAGAACGGCCAGTAGATCCTCCCGGGCCGGACGCACCGACAGGCTCACCAGCCCGTCAAATTTGGCGTAATAGGATACCAGCAAAATCCCCCCCTCCTTTGTGAGCACCTGGGGCAGCAGAATTGTCCGCGCATTCATTCCGAGTGAAACCCCGGTTTCCCCGAGCCCCCCGGATATGGTCGTCGTCGATCCGTCCGGCCCACGCCATTCGACCGCAGGGCCGCCGTCTCCGCAGTCGTCAAAAACAACAGTCAGGGCGTAGAAGTCCACCGCCGGCGAACTCCAGAGCGCGGGAATCGGAATCTCAATCGTCGAGGTCTCCTCTTGAACCACCGCGGGCCCTTGCATCCAGCCGGGGAGCGGGCTCATCTGTAATGAGGGTTTTAAAAACAGCGAAAACGGGGCGAAATTCCGCCCGGTCGCCAGCGAGGCGTCCGCCGCACCATGGCACAGACCGGCCGTGAGCAAAGCCCCCACAATCGATAAAATGGCTTGCGGTTGACGCATCCCGCGACCAACTACCCAAACCGCCCGGCGAAGGGAAGCTCCGATTTTCGACGTTTCCGTCACCTGCGGGACATCCCCTCCCGGGCCGGGGTGCCGGATTTTGCAATTTCGCTCGCTGCCAGGATCTGTCTCAATGGGGAGATGAAGGAATACGATTTTGTGGTTGTCGGAGGCGGCAGCGCGGGGTTTGCAGGAGCAAGGACCGCCGCAAACCTCGGTCTCAAAACCGCCGTGATCGAGGGGGCCGCAGAGCTCGGGGGGCTTTGTATTCTCCGCGGGTGCATGCCCAGCAAAGCCCTGCTGGAATCCGCCGGTCGATACCGTGCGATCCGCAACGCAGCCAGGTTCGGACTCTCTGCCGGCTCGCCCTCATTTGATCCCGCTGCGATCATCGCCCGCAAGCGAACCCTCATCGCGGACTTTGCCGGCTATCGTGGCGGACAGCTTCTGAACGGCCCCTTCGACCTGCTCCGTGGTAACGCAGAGTTCACCGGCCCCCACTCACTGGTCGTCCAACCGGCGACCGGCGGAGCGTTTTCGCTGCGGGCCAAAAGCTTCCTGATCGCCACCGGATCGGCGCAGTCCGCCCCCCCGGTTCCCGGCCTGTCCGGGGCGGCCCCATTGTCCAGCGATGACCTTCTCGACCGGGAGTCGATTCCGGACTCCCTGATCGTTCTGGGCGGCGGCCCGGTCGCCTTGGAAATGGCGTCCTACTGCCGCGCTTTTGGAGCCAGCGTCACCATCATCCAGCGCAGCCCTCAGATCCTGCGCGGATCAGACCCGGATTGCGCGGAGGCACTCGCAGACGGGCTCCGGCACGACGGCATCGAGGTCGTCACCGGAACAAAACTTCTGCGCGTCGAAGCTTGCGGGGGCACAAAACGGGTTGTCTTTTTGAAGGACGATCAGGAGGCCACGATCAGCGGCGCAGAGATTCTCAATGCCCTCGGACGCCATGCCGTGATTCCGGGCGGCCTTACCCTGCGCCAGCACGACGGAAAAATCGCAGCCGGCCTGTCCCAGCAAACATCTCTGCCCCACATTTTTGCGGCGGGCGATGTCTGCAGCCCACTTGAGGTCGTCCATGTCGCGATCCAGCAGGGGGAGGTCGCCGCACGCAACGCCTCAAAACTTCTTACCTCCCGTCAAGAGCCCATGGAAATGATGGACTACCGGCTGAAACTCTTCGCCGTTTTCACCGAGCCCGGGTTCGCCTCTGTCGGAGCCAGCGAGGAGGAACTCTCCACCGGAGGAATCCCGTTCCGCTCCGCAAAATACCCGTTCAACGATCACGGAAAATCCCTCGTCATGGGAGAGTCCTGCGGGTTCGTCAAACTCATCGCTCATGCCAGCAGCGGGGAGATTCTCGGTGCTTCCATTGTCGGTCCTCACGCAGCCGAACTCATCCATGAAATCGTCGTCGCCATGCGGTTTCACGCCACAGCTGCCGATCTTGCCTCCATCCCTCATTATCATCCAACTTTGTCGGAAATATGGACTTATCCAGCAGAGGAATTGAGTATTAAAAAATGATGCATATTGAATCAAAATATATATTGCAATGATTTATTATGCATCATATCAATTATAAATGCGAATCAGTGTTGACATTGGAGAAGATCTTTTAAGGGATGTAATGGTCCTGACTGGGGAGAAGAACAAAAGTCCGGCTCTGGCCAAGGCGGCTTCGGAATATGTCCGCCGTGAACGGTTGAGGGACTTCGGACGACTACTCCGGGAAGGGGTTTTTGATTATCCCGAGCCGACGGTGCAAGTTGCTGATGAGGAGCCTGGTCCTCTCTGGTAGCATGGTGCTTGTGGATTTATCGGTTTGGCTGGAAGCCCTTCGTCGCGAGGGTCGGCTCGAAATCAAGTTGGCTGTCGAAAGCCTTCTTGAGGCGGACGAGGCCATGATCTGCGAACCGGTCCGGCTCAGAGTGCTTGGAGGAGCCCGCCCTGAGGACAGGGAGCAGGTCAGCCAATCCCTTGCCTTCCTTCCTGTTCGTCCTTGCGACGGGGAGGATTGGAACCGGGCGACCCGGTTGACCTGGAAGTGCCTTGATGCGGGTTTGGCGATTTCCCCGGACCATGCGCTGGTCGCTTCGATGGCCCTCCACGACGGAATCCGGCTTTTTTCATCCGATGAGGTTTTCCGCAGGATCAGCCCGCTAGCCGGCCTGACTCTTTACGCGCCCGGACGAGGCGGGGTTTTTCAGCCGGCTTGAGATTTCTCCGGAGCGCTCAGGCCGATAACCCGGCGGGCTCGATCTCGTGGTCCCGCAGATAGCAGCCGGGGTCCTCGGCCCATGGATCGCCGAACTTCTGGAAAGCCCGGACCCGGAATCCCCCTCCACAGACCTCCTTGAACCGGCAATCGCCGCAGCGGCCATGAAGCCTGGGCAGGCAGTCGCGGAGTCCCGTGAGAAGCTCGTCCCGGGCGCTGCTCCAGATCCTGCTGAAAGTGCGCTCCTTGACGTTGCCGAGGGTATGGTCGTGCCAGTATGGGTCTGGATGCACGTTCCCCAGGCTGTCGATGCTCGAAATCCCGTGGCCGGACGAAAGGGCGTTGATACCGCTTCCGCTCAACTCGCTCCAGATCGCCTTGGCCCGATCGGGATTTTTCCGGAGCATGGTGAGCCAGAAAAATGCCCCGTCGGCCGGCTGCCCCATCGTGAGAACCTCCCGGGCGTGACCTTCGCGGTTCCAGCGCACGGCGGCATCCGCGATCATTCTCAGCGCGGTCCGGGCTTCGGAAGCCGGGAGCGGGCCCGGGTTCTCGCCGCGGCCGCCGTAAACGGGATGACGAAAGCAAATCCGCGGGACATCCTCCTCTTCGATAAACCGGAGAATCTCCGGAAGCTGGCCGGCTGTCCGCCGGCTCAGAGTGATCCGCATTCCGGCCTTCTGTCCCGCTCCGCGGCAGTGCCGGAAGGCTTCAACCGCCTTGTCAAACGCGCCGTTCCGTCCCCGAAAGCTATCGTGGCTCCCCCCGATTCCGTCGAGCGATATCCCGACATAGGACACACCGAGGTCTTTCAACCTCTGGCCGCTGTGCGTGTCGATCCTTGTGCCGTTGGTCGAAACCATGATCCGCAAACCCCGGGCAATCCCGTATCCGGCAAGATCAAAAAAGTGGGGATGCAACATCGGTTCACCCCCCGAAAGAATCACGGCGGGCACTTGGTAGTCGGCAAGGTCATCGATGACCTCGATGCATTGCTGCAAAGACAACTCCCCGGGATATAGCTTCGCGGTAGAGTCGGAGTAACAATGTCCGCAGAGCATGTTGCAGCGCCGGGTGATGTTCCAGACAACCACCGGCTTGCGTTGCGAACCAAGGCCCTGCCGCCCCTCCCCGAATCCCGGAAAGTCGGCTGGCTCCGATGTCCCGCACAGGAGTTTTGTCACATTGATCATAGATTGTTTGTCGGGGGCTGAGATTCCGGGGCTGCCCGGCAGGATATGCGCCGGTTAACGGTCAGGATGGCGCAGGCGATCCTCCGTGAAAAATTTATTGATCTTTATCATCGCCGCGCGCTCCGGGACATTCCTTGATCCAGATCAACTGTTTCAGAAAACTCTGCGTCTGAGTGTGATAGAAGAAATTTTCCGCCACAAGTGGGGTCTGGAAGTGCTTCGCCGCAAAGATGGCTTTGACGACCGGCGGCAAATCCAGTTGTGTGGAGAAGCGATGGGCGAAGCAAAAAAACTGATCGACTGGGAGCAGTTGGACATGATGGCGTTTGGATATGCGCCGGAATTTGTCGCGATCTATCTGGAGTTTCTCCAGCAGGTCCCGCAGTTGTTCGATTTTCTGGATGAGGCAATCCGGGGGGGGGAAGTGGAAAAGGTTGCGAAGCTCGCTCACATGATCAAGGGGAGCACGCTGAACTTTGGATTCACCGGGGTCAGCGGGCTGATGGAGGAGGTGGAAGCCGGAGCACGGGATCGAGAGGAACTGGATCGTGCCGGGGAAAGGCTCCGCATCGCACGGGAGAATTTTGAGCAGGCCCGGGAGGAAGTTTCGCGGGCGAGAAATATCTGACCGATCCGCGGCTCCGCCCGGGCCGTGGTCACTCACGACCGGAGCTAATGGGCGTGTGAGGGAAGTTTTCGCACCGCGCTGCTGCCCGAGGAACCGCGAAGACGGGAGAGCAGTTTGGCCGTCTTCTTGAGCATCTGGTCCCACTTATACCGCAGGCTCTGCCGGTAATCGCGCTCCATCTGCTTCACCGGGTCTTCGTATCCCGCATAATCGAAGAGCGCCGAGCGGTGATCCTCGGCAATCTGATACAGGTGCGTGTTTTGAAAAATCGCGTCGGCGATGCGGAGCATCCGGCGGTTCGGAAGGCTGTGCGGGTTCGCCTCGCAGACGATGTCGAAGGCGGTCTTGGCATCATAACCGAGGCAGGTGAGACCGATGATCGCCGAGGCGGCGGAGCGGCTCAGGCCGGACTCGCAATGAACCAGAATCGCAAACTGGTCGTCCCGTCCCGACTCGGCCGCGTTGATCTCGTTAAAGAACCGGATGATTTCCTCGACGTCCTCCTTCTGGGGCGCCCGGCACTTGCGGTATTGCGGGGAGAGCATCTCGATGTCGTCCACATCATGGAACCGGAGCTGGAGGACTTTCCTGGAACTCCGCGGAAGCGGAAGCGGCTCCTTTTCCGTTCCGGGGTCAGGCAGGCTGACCACATAACGGATGTCTCCCGACTGGTAGCGGGGAAGAGCGGAACGGCTGGACACAGCGAGTTGCATGCCAAAGGTAATCTAATGACATTTCCCCCCATTCCGCCAATTTTTTCGCAGGTTTATCTTCTTTTCCTATCCGACTTCGCTTGCCAGCCGGCGGGGTGCAGGGATAGGATTTTGTGGATGGACCGGTTGGGGGATCTTGACAGACTTTTTGCGCACAACCGGAGGTGGGCGGACAGCCACCGTTCCGAAGATCCGGAATTTTTCAGAAAGCTTGCCCGCGCACAGGTCCCGGATTTTTTGTGGGTCGGGTGTTCGGACAGCCGGGTGCCGGCAAATGAAATCATTGGCCTGCCGGCAGGAGAGGTTTTCGTGCACCGCAACGTGGGGAACCTGGTTTCACTCACCGATTTCAACTGCCTCTCGGTGGTGCAGTATGCCGTCCAGGTTTTAAAAGTCGGCCACATCATCGTCACCGGCCACTACGGATGCGGCGGAGTGCAGACCGCACTGAGCGGGGTCGACCTCGGCATCGTCAGCAACTGGCTTTCCCCGATCAATGAAATCCATGCGTCCCACCGCGTGCTGCTCGACGGCCTGCCCGGTTCCGCGCGGACCGACAAGGTGTGCGAGTTGAGCGTGATCATGCAGGTCCGCAACCTCTGCCGCTCGGCCATGCTCAGAAACGCATGGCAGCAGGGCCAGCAGCTTGCGGTGCACGGGCTGATCTACGGGCTTGAGGATGGAATTCTACACGATCTGAATTCGACGGTGATCGGGGACGGCACGGCGGAACCCGTGTGCTCGGAGGCGGTGGAACGGATCCTGGCGACGCCGGGGCGGGTCGTCGATTGAGAGGATTTTCGCCTCGCATCCCATCTCGGTTCGTGAGAAGGAAACCGGTCATGAAACCGGGCGGCTGTCTTCTTGTCTCACTGGCGTGCGTATTGATCAGCGGGTGTGTCACCCCCCCCTTCGCTCCCCGGCTGGACCGCTCGAAGCCGGCGGCGAAAGTGGACACCGGTCCGTTTTGGTGGGGGATCTCATCGAGCTCGTTTCAGAACGAGGACCGGGGCGAGAAGCCCGGCTCGCCGGATTACTTCCGGACGGACTGGGATTTGTTCGCCGACGCGAACCGCGTTCCGCCGAAAGGCGACGATGCGGTCTTCAGCTGGTCGAGCTTCGACCGCGACGTCGAGGCGCTGAAAAAGGTGGGCGTCAACCACTACCGGTTCGGAGTCGAGTGGGCGCGCATCGAGCCACAGCCAGGGCGCTACAACGAGGCCGCCCTCCGGAGGTATGTCGAGATGGCGCGCAAGCTGAAGGCCGCCGGCATCGAGCCGATCGTCACCCTCTGGCACTTCACGTTTCCGGACTGGATGGTGGCCAAGGGCCGGAACACCCGCTGGCTGCACCCGCTCTACCGCGAGCGCTGGCCTCTCTACGTCGAGAAGGTGGCGAAAGCGATGGCCCCCCATGTGCGGACATTCGCGCCACAGAACGAGCCGAACGGGGATCTCGCCCTCGGCTACATCACCGCCACCTGGCCGCCCGGCTACTTCATGAGCCTGGGCACCCATGCCGTGGCGCTCAGCGAAAGCGTGTGGGGCTTCCGCGAGGCAGCCGCCATCGTGCGCAAGCACAGGAAGGACGCGCTCATCCTCAGCATCGCGGCCCTGCCGTATTGGGAACACGGGCTCTTCGACCCGACCGGCGCCTACTACAATTTCATGCAGCGGATCAACTACACCCACCTCGACCGCACGTTCGACGTCTGCGACCTCATCGGGTTCAACTACTACTACACCGAGTATCCCGACTTCACCGCGCTCCTCGCCATCAAGGCCCGGCGCGGAAGAAACTACAGCCTCCTCGGCTGGATCATCCAGCCCCGCTCGCTCTACAAGCAGATCAAGAACGTCCAGAAGCGCTACAACAAGCCGGTCGTCGTCACGGAAAACGGCATCGCCACCGCAAAGGACATCAAGCGCGTCCGCTACCTCTTCAACCACATCCTCGAGGTCAAGGAGGCGATGCAGGACGGCGCGGACGTGCGCGGGTATTTCGTGTGGACCCTCGTGGACAACTACGAATGGCACCACGGCTACAAGGCCCCGTTCGGAATGGCCAAGCTGGACAAAACCACCCGCCAGCGCCTGCTCCGCCCCTCCGCCCTCTTCTACAACGGCCTCATCAACAGCTCGACCAGCACGAACATCCTGGACGAGGTCAGCACCGCCCCGGAGCTGCCCGCCGGCTTCATCGAAAGATAATTTTTCCAGGGGGTGGGACAGCCTTTGACCGGTCTGCGGAGCTATTGCTCGCGACATGATTTCCGCCGGCATGCCTTCAGGATTGGCTTCCCCCGCTGTGCGGGATCGCTATCCTGCCGCGACGGACTGCATGGATTTCTACGCCCATACCGACCCCTCTTCCACAGATCCCCACGACTGGGAACCGCTGTTCACGCCTTTCGGGGATGGCGAGGACGATTGCCACGGGGAGAATTGTAAGAAGTGCGAAAATCTGGATCGCTTTCACGGACACCTCAACAAGGTCGCCTGGTGGACGGCAAAGTTCGCCGGGGAAATGTTCCCCGTCGGGTCGGACGAGGCAAAAGCAGCCAGCCAGTGGGGCCGCGTTGCGGGGCTTTGGCATGATTTGGGGAAGTTTGCCCCCGAGTGGCAGGAGTATCTGCGGAAAAAATCCGATCCGCATGCCGATGAGGTTTCTGGAAAAGTGGACCACTCGACGGCGGGGGCGCAATATGCGGACCTCATGATCTCTTTGTTCGGGCGACTTCTCGCATACGTGATCGCAGGGCACCATGCCGGTCTGCCGGATGGGATAGAAGATTCCGCTTCAAGCTTGGAAAATCGTCTCAAAAAAGTGATCCCGGCATTTGAGCCTGCGCCGAATGCGATTCTGACGCTCGACCGGGACCTTCCTCCTCCGGGTTTTGCTTTGCGTGACGGGTTTTCGCTTTCCGTTTTTCTACGCATGTTCTTCGCTGCGCTTGCGGATGCTGATTTTCTCGCAACCGAGGCGTTCATGTCGCCGGAACAGTCACGATGGCGTCCTTCTGCGCTTCCAAGGATCGCTGAGATTGAGGAGACGCTTCTACAGTATTTGTCCAGGTTCAAACCGGACTCATCGCCCGTCAACCGGATCCGCGCCGAGGTTCTTGAAGCTTGTCTGGACTGTGCGGCGCACAAGCCGGGGCTGTTCTCCCTGACTGTCCCGACCGGCGGCGGCAAGACTCTTTCCTCACTGGCATTCGCGCTTCGGCATGCCCGAATCTACAATCTCTCAAGGGTGATCTATGTCATCCCGTTCACTTCGATCATCGAGCAGAATGCTGAGGTGTTCCGGAATGCTCTCTCCCCTCTCGGAGCGGATGTTGTTTTGGAACACCACTCGAATCTGGATCCGGATTCAGAACGCGTGACATCCCGTTCGCGCCTGGCTTCGGAGAACTGGGATGCCCGCATCATTGTCACGACCAATGTGCAGTTTTTCGAGTCGCTTCACGCGAACCGCACATCGCGCTGCCGGAAGCTTCATCGTCTGGCCCGCTCGGTCATCATTTTCGACGAGGTGCAGACGCTTCCGGTGGATTATCTCGAACCGTGTTTGCGATGCATGGAGGAACTGGCGGGAAACTATGGTTCCTCTGTTGTCCTCTGCACGGCGACTCAACCTGCGATCGAGAAGCGTCCGGACTTTTTGCAGGGCATTCAAACGCCGACGGAAATCATCCCCAATCCGGCTTCGCTGCATCAAAGGCTTCGCCGGGTCAAAACGTCATGCCTTGGGAAAAAGTCGAACGAAGAAATTCTGCCGAGCCTTTGCATGCAGGATCAGGTGCTCTGCATCGTGAACACTCGCCGGCATGCCCGCGAATTGTTTGAGATGCTACCACCCGATGTCAGCCGGTTTCACCTGAGCGCGTTGATGTGCCCGGCCCACCGGACACGGAAGTTCAATGAAATCAAGTCCCGACTCATTGCAGGGATGCCGGTGCGGCTGATCTCAACTCAACTCATCGAGGCGGGGGTGGATATTGATTTTCCGGTGGTTTTTCGCAGCCTGGCTGGCCTGGATTCGATTGCTCAGGCGGCTGGACGATGCGATCGCGAGGGGCGATTGACAGCAGCGCTGGGCAAACCCGGCGGGCAATTGTTCGTCTTTGAACCGCCAGCACTGCCTCCTGCGGGGTTCCTCCGCGCAACGGCGGCATCCGCTGCGGAGGTGCTCGCGACTGCTTATCCTGACCTTCTTTCTCCAGAAGCCATCGAGGCGTATTTTCGCATCCATTACTGGCAGCATCAGGCACAAATGGACCGGCACCGGATTCTCGACTGCTGGCCGGATCGCATGACCCGTCCGGATGAGCTTTTTCTTTTCCGCTTCAAAACCTGTGCGGAGAACTTCCATCTCATCGACGACTACACAGATCCTGTCGTGATTCCCTACGGGGATGAAGGTGTGTCTCTGTGTGGCGAGCTGCGCAGAATCTTCGATCCCGCCCGGATTCGATACCTCTCCCGTAAACTGCAGCGCTTTTCGGTATCCATTCCAAAACAGCAACACCAGAGGCTCATTACGGCCGGGATTCTTCTGACTGTTCACGACCGTTTCCACATCCTCAACAGCACCCACCACTACAGCGAAGATTTTGGCCTTCATCCGGAGCCTGATCTCGCCATGCGCCCGGAACAATCTATCCTCTAAAATCTCATGTCCTACGGAATCAAACTCCACGTCTGGGGCGAGTTCGCCTGCTTCACCCGCCCGGAAATGAAAGCCGAACGCGTCTCCTACGACATCATCACCCCGTCGGCCGCCCGGGGCCTGCTCGAAGCCATCTACTGGAAGCCGCAAATCCGGTGGGTGATCGACAGGATCCATGTCTTGAAGCCCGTCCGCTTCACCTCGATCCGCCGGAACGAGGTTGGCAAAAAGATGGTCTCCCCGAGTGCCGCGCAGATTCGCGGAGAGGCCCCGGGCGACATGGCCCTGATCATCGAGGACGAGCGTCAGCAGCGGGCCTCGCTTCTGCTGCGCGATGTGGGCTACGTGATCGAAGCCCATTTTGATCTTCTGGATTCCTCCGAACCGGAGGGAAAGCACCTCGACATCTTCAACCGCCGCGCCCGCAAGGGCCAGTATTTCCACCACCCGTATTTTGGAACCCGCGAATTTCCGGCTGATTTCTCACTCGTCGAATCCGCCTCGGACATGCCGGCCAGCGAACTTCCCGAGGGCGACCGCGACCGGGACTTCGGGTTCATGCTCCACGACATCGCATTCGATCAGGATCCCAAGACGAAAAAAGTCCGCGACACGTCGCCGCGCTTCTTCCGCGCCGTCATGGAAAACGGCGTCGTCACCGTCCCCCCATTCCACCAAGCCATCGCATGATCCTCCAATCCCTCAACCAGCTCTACGAACGCCTCGCCAAGGATCCCTCCTATGGGCTTCCGACTCCGGGATACAGCGTGCAAAGGATCACATTCTGCATCGTCCTCCACCCCGATGGCCGCCTCCATGCAATCGAAGACGCCCGCGAGACGGTCTCCGAGACGAACAAGAAGGGAGTCACGAAGACCAAACAGGTTCCGAGGCAGATGCTTGTGCCCGGCGACGCAAAACCACCCGGGCAGGGAATCAACCCATGCCATTTGTGGGATAACACAGCCTATCTACTCGGTTACAAAAAAGACGACGCCAAACCGGAACGGAGCTTGGATTGTTTCATCGAATCCAGAACGCAGCACAAATCCTTCGAGTCTGTTATCAACGATCCCGGCTATTCAGCCGTGTGTCGGTTCTTCGAGGCTTGGTCTCCAGAGAAGGCCCTCGAATGGAAAAGCCAACTCGATGATTTTGCAGCCACGGGGTTCGGCGTTTTTCGGATTCTTGGGCAGCAATCTTACGTTCATGAAACTGAGGCGTTCACGAGATGGTGGACAGAAAAAGAGAATGGGGGTGAAGGCTCGCCTGTTGAAGCCATGTGCCTTGTAACCGGGGAAGTTATCCCGATAGCGCGTCTACATGAACCGGCCATAAAAGGAGTCAACGGGGCGGCTCCTGGTGGGGCCAAACTCGCTTCGTTCGAGCCAGATTCATTTCGATCTTACGGCAAAGACCAAAGCTACAATTCCCCTGTTTCCAAGAAGGTTGCCTTTCAATACTGCAACGCACTGAACGCTCTCCTATCCGGTCCGCAGTCGCGGCGGCACCGGGTGACAATCGGTGATGCCACGACCGTCTTCTGGACCGAACGCGAGACGATCGCCGAATCTCTTTTCGCCAAATTTCTCGGTGGGGACATCGATGAGCAGGAAGCCTCCGGCGATGATTCGGTCATGCACGCGCGGCTGGAGGCGTTTTTAAACACCCTTCGGAAGGGTGGGGGAACACTTCCCACCGAACTTGGTGACCCGGAAACGAAATTCTACATCCTTGGCCTTTCCGGCAACGTGACCCGCCTTTCGGTGCGGTTCTGGCATGTCGGAACCATCGCCCAGATGATCGGGCGTCTGCGCTCGCATTTCGACGCGCTGAGGATTCAGCCATCCCGCGCCTCGGACCCGGAATTTCCTCCGGTGTGGGCCTTGCTGCGCCAGACAGGCAGAGAGAGCAAAGACATTCCGCCCCTGCTCGGCGGAAACCTCATGCAGGCGATCCTCAGCGGGACCCCATACCCCCACACCTTCTACAATGCCATTCTCAGCCGGATTCGCGCTGATCACGAGATCAACTACCTCCGTGCCTGTGCGATCAAAGCCTTTCTCGTCCGACAATCAAAAATCCAAATACCTATGAGCCTCGACACCACACGCACCGAACCCGCATACCTCCTCGGCCGACTTTTCGCAGCCTTGGAGAAAACCCAAGAGGATGCTCTCCCCGGAATTAACGCCACCATCCGCGACCGGTTCTACGGGAGCGTGTCTGCCACCCCGGGAGCCGTCTTCCCCAGGCTCCTGCGAGGATACCAGCATAACCTCTCGAAACTTGAAGGTGGGCAGAAGGTCAACCGCGACAGGCTTGTTCAAGCGATCCACGGCGCTCTGGCGTCGTTCCCCTCGCACCTCGGCCTTGAAGATCAGGGCCTCTTCGCCATCGGCTACTACCACCAGCGGCAGGATTTTTTCACGAAAAAAGACAAACCCGAAACTAAAACCGAACAGTAACAACAGAAAGACCAACACACCATGAACCGCTACGACTTCATCTACCTCTTCGACGTCCTCGACGCCAACCCGAACGGCGACCCCGATGCCGGCAACTTGCCCCGCATCGATCCCGAAACCGGGCAGGGCCTCACCACCGATGTCATGCTCAAACGGAAGGTTCGGAATTACATTCAGACCGTGAAGGGTGATGCCTCCCCGAACAAAATCTACGTTCAGACGAGGGGTATCGCACTTTCTACGGAGAGGAAGCCCGCAACTGAGCAAAAAGCGAAATCCCCTAAAGACTTCATGTGCGAGCACTACTTTGATGTCCGTGCCTTTGGTGCTGTCATGGCAATGAAGGAAGCCAACTGCGGCCAAGTCCGTGGCCCCGTCCAGCTCTCGTTTGCCCGATCCATTGATCGGATCGTAACCGCCGAGCATGCGATAACGCGCTGCTCAGCCGAAACCGAGAAGGAGATCAACAAGGAAACCGGCGACAACCGCACGATGGGCCGCAAATTCACTGTGCCCTACGCACTCTACCGGGCCCATGGGTTCATCAATCCTTTCCTAGCTGCGCAGACCGGCTTTTCGGATTCGGATCGGGAGCTGCTTTTTACAGCCCTGGAAAATGCCTTCCAGTTCGACCAGTCTGCTGCGCGCCCGGCCGGAAGCATGAACCCGCGCGGGCTGCTCGTCTTTGAGCACAGCTCGCAGCTCGGCGATGCGCCCAGCCACAAGCTGTTCGAGGCCGTCACCATTGTCCGGAAGGCGGAAGTCGAAGTGCCCCGAGCATTTTCCGATTACGAGGTCAAAATTGACGAGGCATCCATCCCTGCCGGAGTCACTCTGATCCGCCGACCGGTGTGAGCGAGAACAACGAAATATTCCGGTCGGCCTACGACAAGGTCGATGAGGCTTCGGAGCCGCTGCTTGCGAGAATCAAGCAGCGGCTCCCCGAGCTTGAGAAACTTTTGAATCAAGTGTCCGGCCACTGGTGCCGATTTCAAATGTAGTGGACGCGATCCCGATTTCCGCTTTGCAGCACGCGCTCTTCTGCGAGCGGCAGTTTGCGCTCATTCACCTCGAACGCGAGTGGAGCGAAAACCGCCAGACGGCGGAGGGCCGGGTCCTGCACGAGCGGGCCCACGAGGGACCGACGGAATCCCGTGGCGACATCCGGACCGTGCGGGGGATGTCCGTGGCCTCGGCGGCTCTTGGGCTCACTGGCCAATGCGATGTCGTCGAGTTCCACCGCGACGGGCGGGTTATTCCGGTGGAATACAAGCGGGGAAAACCCAAAAGCCACCGCGCGGACGAGGTCCAGCTTTGCGCCCAGGCCATCTGCCTGGAGGAGATGCTCGGCCTGCCGCAGATTCCGGTCGCTTTCCTCTTTTACGGCAAGCCCCACCGCCGGACCGAAGTCCTCCTTGATGGCGAACTCCGGGCCTTGACTGTCGGTGTCGCCGCCCGCGCCCGCGAGATCCTCGACTCCGGCATCACTCCGCCCGCCCGCTACGAAAAACCCAAGTGCGCCGCCTGCTCGCTGATCGAAATCTGCCAGCCCATGTGCCGGAAATCTGCCGCCGCTTGGCTTTCTGCTCAATTCGCGGAAAGTCACGCGTCCCAATCTGAAATCTCAAATTTGCAATCTCAAATCCGAACACCATGACCTACCAACGTTTTGAAGACCTGCCCGTCTGGCAGGATGCCATTCGCCTCGCCGAAGGTTGCGAGGATTTTATTCTGTCCGCAAAAGACCGGATCACATGGTCCAAGCGCGACCAGATCGACCGCGCGTCACTCTCCGTCTCCAACAATATTGCCGAGGGATTCGAGCGGGGGACTACAAATGAATTGTTGGCATTCCTCTACATCGCCCGGGGCTCGGCCGGGGAAGTCCGTTCGATGCTCTGCTTCTTCGAGCGACGACCGGCCCTGCAGAATTTCAAATCTCAGATTTCAGATCTCAAATCCATCGCCGAAAGCTGCTCCCGTCAGATCCGCGCCTGGGCGGACTCGCTTCAAAATTCCGACATCAAAGGCCAGCGGCATCTGACAGACAAAGGCCGGAGAGGGAACGAAAGCAAAAAGCGAGCAGAGGAGTTCCACAAGCAACTCAACGTGAGCCTGCCTCCCGGTCATCCGGCCCGCAGAGATTTCAAATCTCAAATCTGAGATCTCCAATCCATTGAAAACCCACCTCAACACGCTCTTCGTCACGCTGGAAGGAGCCTATCTCCGGAAGGATGGTGAGGCGGTGGAGGTCCGGCATGATGGCCAGACCAGGCTCCGGGTTCCGCTCCATAATCTGGCTGGCATCGTTTGCTTCGGTTACGACACGGTCGCCAGTGCAACCCTCATGTCCGGCTGTGCGGAGGCTGGGGTTTCGCTTTCGTTCCACACGCCGCACGGAAAATTCCTTGCCTGCACGAATGGGTTTACCCCCGGGAACATCGTGCTCCGCCGCGAGCAATACCGGCGGGCGGACAGCGAAACTGCCAGCCTCGGCATCGCGCGCAACATCGTGTCCGCAAAGATTGCCAACTCCCGGAGCATCCTCCAGCGGGCCGCAAGAGACCACGGGGACAAGGATGCGGCGCGCGCATTCGAACTCTCGCAGGCGGTGAATTTTCTCGACCGGCGTATCGGCTTTTCGTTACGAGCCGTTTCTCTCGAGGAACTGCGCGGAGTCGAGGGAGATTCCGCCTCCGCCTACTTCGCAGTCTTTCCCCGCCTGCTCACCAACAACGATCCCACCATCACGTTTGACGGACGTTCCCGCCGCCCGCCACGTGACCCGGCAAATGCCCTGCTTTCCTTTCTCTACAGCCTCCTCATGCACGATTGCCGGTCCGCCCTCGAGTCCTGCGGCCTCGACCCGCAATGTGGCTTCCTTCACCGGGATCGACCCGGACGACCCTCGCTCGCTCTCGATCTCATGGAGGAATTCCGTGCCTTTCTTGCCGATCGAACAGCGCTTTCGCTTGTCAACCGCCGCCAGATCCAAGGCTCGGATTTCCGCTCCGAGGATGCCGGAGGAGTTTTTCTCAAAGACGATGCGAGGAAAACCGTGCTCACCGCATGGCAGGAGAGAAAAGCCGATGAAGTGACCCATCCGTTCCTGGATGAAAAGATGACGGTTGGCCTTCTTCCTCATATCCAGGCCCGCCTCATTGCCCGGCACATCCGGGGCGACCTTGATGCCTACCCTCCATTTCTTGTGAAGTAAATCCATGCAAGTCCTCGTCACCTACGATGTCGCCACCTCCAGTGAGGGTGGGGCCCGCCGCCTGCGACGCGTCGCCAAAACCTGCCTCGACTACGGCCAGCGTGTCCAAAACTCCGTCTTCGAATGCAAAATCGACCGGTCACAGTTCGTTGCCCTCCGTACCAAAATCCTCGATCTTGTGGATTGCGAGCAGGACTCCGTGAGGTTCTACTTCCTGGGCAATGACTGGAATGGCCGCGTCGAGCACTACGGAGCCAAGCCCTCCCTCAACATGGATGGTCCGCTTCTCGTCTGACTCCCCGCGAACCATAACCCATCATGACAGGCGGAAAACGTTCGCGGGACTTGCAATCCCCTGAACAAAAGCTCTTTGACATCACACATGACAATCGCGGGTGGTTTCACCTGATCGCATTTGTGTTTGTTCGCGGTAAAGCTTACATAAGCGCAATGCGGCAAGGCTCTTCGCCCTGCCGCTGTCGCGCCCCTCGCGGGCGCGCGGATTGAAACCAGACCTTTTCGTTTGTGGTGGATGCGTAGTCATGTCGCGCCCCTCGCGGGCGCGCGGATTGAAACTCTCGTCCTGCGCCCCCGGGGGTGGATCCGGGCTGTCGCGCCCCTCGCGGGCGCGCGGATTGAAACCCTGATCCAACGGAACGTTGGGGCCCTCGGCCTGGTCGCGCCCCTCGCGGGCGCGCGGATTGAAACCAGTGCAAAGCGAGCTCGACGACCCTCCATCTCGTCGCGCCCCTCGCGGGCGCGCGGATTGAAACCCCTCGGCAACGATGAGATCCCGCTCGATCCCGAGTCGCGCCCCTCGCGGGCGCGCGGATTGAAACCTTGTCGAACCACATCATTCGAGGGCCACAACACGTCGCGCCCCTCGCGGGCGCGCGGATTGAAACAGCGCATGACGCCAAGACCTTCGCCAGCGAGGCGGTCGCGCCCCTCGCGGGCGCGCGGATTGAAACGTTGGAATACTCGACTGTGAGGACGTCCTGGCACGTCGCGCCCCTCGCGGGCGCGCGGATTGAAACAAGGCTTGAACGCTGAGCCCGATCTTCTGGAAAAGTCGCGCCCCTCGCGGGCGCGCGGATTGAAACGTGATGCCCACATAAACTACTCCAGGGCAGGCCGGGTCGCGCCCCTCGCGGGCGCGCGGATTGAAACCGGTGGCGGCAGAAATGTCAGCCCACCCAGACGGTCGCGCCCCTCGCGGGCGCGCGGATTGAAACTCGCTGAATCTCGCTGTGACCGGAATCTACAAAGTCGCGCCCCTCGCGGGCGCGCGGATTGAAACCGCGCTGGGACAACGGCGGCGCCGAGCTGTCCAAGTCGCGCCCCTCGCGGGCGCGCGGATTGAAACGCATAAACGGTGTCGCCATTTCCCGGCAAAGCTCGTCGCGCCCCTCGCGGGCGCGCGGATTGAAACGGGTTGAAGGCGAGGAAGACGTAGCCACGCGGGGTCGCGCCCCTCGCGGGCGCGCGGATTGAAACTTGCTGGAGATGCCGCTTCTTCTTACGGGCTACGGTCGCGCCCCTCGCGGGCGCGCGGATTGAAACGCAGATGTAGAGATGGGTGCCGTCGCACGCGATGGTCGCGCCCCTCGCGGGCGCGCGGATTGAAACGATTGCCATGCGGCTTGTCCCTACTCGCATCGAGGTCGCGCCCCTCGCGGGCGCGCGGATTGAAACTGCTGCTCCCGTTGGTATATGTGGTATGGGTCTGGTCGCGCCCCTCGCGGGCGCGCGGATTGAAACCCGCTCCAGGAGAACACATCGATGAGGGGGTCGGTCGCGCCCCTCGCGGGCGCGCGGATTGAAACATCACCGGAGTCATCGGTCTCGTCACCAGCCGGCGTCGCGCCCCTCGCGGGCGCGCGGATTGAAACTCCGTCTTCCGTCTCAACCCACTTCACCTGTCGCGTCGCGCCCCTCGCGGGCGCGCGGATTGAAACACGATCTCATCAACCGTGCGAACCTTCACATCGCGTCGCGCCCCTCGCGGGCGCGCGGATTGAAACTCCCACCAGTCCGGTGGGTCGCTCAAGGTCGAATGTCGCGCCCCTCGCGGGCGCGCGGATTGAAACAAGTCGGCATTGATCGTGGTTCTGGTGTGGATCGTCGCGCCCCTCGCGGGCGCGCGGATTGAAACTCGTCCATCGTGACATCCACGATCTGGACCGAGGGTCGCGCCCCTCGCGGGCGTGCGGATTGAAACAGTTTCCCGGCAATCGTATCCGTCGCAGCCAGAGGTCGCGCCCCTCGCGGGCGCGCGGATTGAAACCCTCATTCAATGGCGGCGAGGTCTCGCCGCTTCTGTCGCGCCCCTCGCGGGCGCGCGGATTGAAACATCCACCGCAAAGACATCACCGATGTCAGCACGTGTCGCGCCCCTCGCGGGCGCGCGGATTGAAACTCGATTTCCTACAAGCATGGCCTCGCGCCATTTGGTCGCGCCCCTCGCGGGCATGGAGCACGTTGTGAAGCCGGGCCTGCCAGCCTGCTCAGTAACTCACCACTCGGTCCAGCTTGAGCAGCCACCCGGCTTCCCCGCGCTGGAGCTTGTATTGGAACTGGCGCATTCCGCCGGTCGGATCGGCGTCCTTGTCGCCGTCCAGATAAACCGGAAACCGGCGGACGAACGTGTTCTCGACCACCTCGAACTCGTCGCGCCCGCGGTATCCGGCGAGGTCGGATTTTTCCGGGAGCTCGATGAAAATGTCGCTGAGCGACTTTCTGTGGTTCGTTGAAAATGCGGCGAGCTCTCCAAAATCCGAGGAACCCGGGTGGCTGAGCCAGACGAGGAGTTCGGGGGCTCCGTCCCCGTCCAGGTCCTTCAGTTCCACATGGGTCACCACCCCGGCGACGGGGCGCTCGACAGGCGAGTTGTCGGACTGGAGGCCGGTTGGGCGGATCGTGAGGGTGTTCGAGCCCTCCTCGTTCGGAGAACTGACCTCAAGGGAAAATCCCTCGCCGACGAGCTTCTTCGCAAAAGCGGCTTCTGCAAAAGCAGGCGGGAGGGAAAGCGCCAGGATCACCCCGATCAGGCGGAGGAACGGTTTCATCTGAAAAATGCTAGGACACGGTCGCAGCGGGTTGAAGGCTTTTCTCGACAAACCGACGCAGGGTTTCATGACCGGCCTGTGCGAGTAAAGGATCCGCATCGAGGATCTTCCGCGCGACCGCTCTGGCCTCGGTCATGACGTCCCCGTCCCGCAGCAGGTCGCCGAGGCGGAGCGGCGGAAACCCGGACTGGGCGGTCCCGAGGATATCCCCTGGCCCGCGCAGCCTGAGGTCGGCCTCGGCGATTTCAAAACCATCCGAAGTCTTTTCGAGGGCGGCGAGCTTGGCCGATGTCGCATCATCGGGGGCTTCCTGGAGAAGGATGCAGTAGGATTTTTCGGCGCCGCGCCCGATCCGGCCGCGGAGCTGGTGGATCTGCGAAAGTCCGAAGCGGCCTGCATCCTCGATGATCATGATGCAGGCATTGGGCACATCCACCCCGACCTCGATAACCGTGGTGGCCACCAGCACCGCGATGCTGCCCTCCCGGAAACCGCGCATCGCCGATTCCTTTTCCTCCGGGGGAAGGCGGCCGTGAATGAGGCCGACTTGCGCGGGCGCAAGCAACTCCCTCCACTTTTCAAATTCCACCCGCGCCGCCTTGGCTTCAAGTTTTTCCGATTCGTCCACCAGCGGGTAAACGACATACGCCTGCCGGCCCTCGCCGATTTTTTTTCTGAGAAACGCGATGATGTCGGGGAGCTTGGAAGGCTCGCGGACAGCGGTGACGACCAGGCCTCGCCCTGGCGGTTTTCCGCGGATCACCGAAACGTCGAGATCGCCGTAGAGGGTCTGGGTGATCGTGCGGGGGATCGGCGTCGCCGTCATGACGAGGACGTCCGGCGCATCTGCGCGCGCGATCAGGCGCGCGCGCTGGAGTACGCCGAATTTGTGCTGCTCATCGATGACGACAAGACCGAGATTTTCAAACTCCGCTCCTTCAAAAAGAAGCGCGTGCGTGCCGATGACGAGGGACGGGATCCGGGCTGGCGGCTCCGACACGCGAACCTCATCGAACAGGCCCTGGGTGCCATCCGCAGGCCCGCCGGATGCCCCCTCCTTTCGCGATGCCGTGCGGAGGGCCACAGGGATGCCAAGCGGATCGAGGATCCTCCGGAAATTGAGATAATGCTGTTCGGCGAGAATTTGTGTCGGGGCCATGAGCGCGGCCTGCCAGCCGGATTCGGCTGCCTGAAGCATGGCGCGCATTGCCACGAGCGTCTTGCCCGACCCGACATCGCCCTGCAGCAGCCGGTTCATACGGTGTGGGGCCGCAAGGTCGGCGGAAATCTCCGCCATGACCTCGCGCTGCGCCGCCGTCAGCTGAAACGGCAGGGATTTCTCGACCTCCGGCCACAGTCCACCGGTTCCGGATCGCGCGACGCCGCCCGCCTGCCGGACCGCGGCGTGACGGGAGCAGACGACGAGCTGGATTCCCAAAAACTCCTCGCGCACGAGGCGGGAGCGTGCGGATTCGAGCTCCTCGAACCCCCGGGGGAAATGCACATCCCTCCAGATTTCCGGTCCCTCGGAAGCCCCGGGCCAGAGGAGCGGGATGGAGGAAAGATCCACCTCATCCAGTGCGCGGTGGACCAGCTCCCGCAACGCCCGCGGATTGATGCCGTCGCCGGCCGGATGGACCGGGGTGATCCGGTCAAAGTGGATCGAACGCCCGGCATCGTCCTCGATGATTTCGAATTCCGGATGCTCCATGACGACCTGGCCGTTGCGGAGTCGCGGCTTGCCGAAGAGGACGATCCGGTCCTCGTTGGAAATCATCTTCTGGATCCACGGCATGTTGAACCAACGGCAGAGGAGCGGGGACCCGAGCACTCCCGCCGCCTCGTCCTCGACGCGGGCCTCAAAAATCCGCCGCGGGCCAAACCGCCTGTAGGCAGTCTTCCGGACTGTCCCGAAGAGACAAAACGCCCGCTCCGATGCCATGTCGGGAAAGTGGTCGAACTTGACCCGGTCCTCGTAGCGCCTTGGAAAATGCCTGACCAGATCGCCGAGGCTCGAAATTCCCAGCCGATTCAGCGCGGGCAGCTTCGGGCGGGGGATCCAGTCCAGCGAGTCGAGCCGGACATCCGGGGAAAGCTTGCTCATTCCATGCGTTTTACTGCCTGCCTAGCGGGTGGCCGGAGGGGTCTGCTCCGCGAAGCGCAGAAACTCGATGCGGTAGTCGGCGTCGGGGCGGTGCCGGGAGGGGCCGGCAACGAGAATCGCCATCCGGCCGGGCACCTGATGCCCGCGCAGCCATTCTCCTGCGAACTCGCGCCAGTGCTTCGGCGCGACATCCGGCTGCGACGCAAAAACGCCGTAGGAAAAGGCCAGCCCCTGGCAGACCGCGGCGTCGTGGCAGACGGCAACCGTCCAGACCCGGGGCTTGAATCGCGAGATCATGCGGGCGGTCGTGCCGGTGTGCGTGGGGATAAATACGGCGGCGCAGGGCACGGTCTCGAGCGCGTGCTCCACCACATCGGAGATCGCTTCCGGCGCCGTGGTCGCGCGCGCGGGACGCCTTCCGGCGGGCGCCTCATCCGATCGCGCCGCCTCGCGATGGGATTCCGTGCAGGCGGCGATCCTCGCGAGCATGGCGACGGACTCCTCCGGGTATTTGCCCATGGCCGATTCCGCGGAGAGCATGATGCAGTCGGTGCCGTCGAGGATCGCGTTGGCCACGTCCGTCGCCTCGGCGCGCGTGGGCAGCCGGCTCGCGGTCATGGATTCAAGCATCTGCGTCGCGGTGATGACCGGCTTGCCCAGGTCGTTGGCTTTGGCGATGAGGCGTTTTTGGATCACGGCGATCTCCTCGATCGGAACCTCGACCCCCAGATCCCCGCGCGCCACCATGATGCCGTCGGCCGCATTCAGGATTGCGTCGATATGGTCCAGCGCATCGGAGCGCTCGATCTTTGCGATAATGAACGGTCGCTTGCCCAAAGATGCGGCGGCGGCCCGCACGGCTTCGATATCGGCGGCCGTCTCCACAAACGACTGGCTCACCGCGTCCACGCCGTGCTCCAGTGCGAATTTCAGGCACGCCCGGTCGTGATCGGTGAACGCGCCGATGCCGAGGTCGATGCCGGGAAGGTTGAGCCCCTTGCGGGATCGGAGCTCGCCGCCCACGGCGACTTTGCAGTGGACATCGCTCCCCCCGGTGCCCTCGACCAAAAGCTGCACAAGACCGTCGTTGAGGAAGAGCCTGTTGCCTGGCTTCACCACCCGTGGGAGCGGCTCAAAGCTCATCGAGACCCTCTGCCCGTCGCCGACGATGTCCTCGCTGGTCAGCACGAACGAGTCGCCGGGAACGAGATAGACCGGCTCCGGCTCGATCCTGCCGACCCGCATCTTCGGCCCCGGAAGATCCGCCATGATGGCCACGCGGCGGCCAGCGGCCGTTTCTGCGGCGCGGATGCGGGCGATCCGATCGGCGTGGTCGGTGAAGTCGCCGTGCGAAAAGTTGAGCCGCGCCACGTTCATGCCCGCCCGGATCAGCCGCTCGAGCATCTCCTGCGAATCCGAGGCCGGACCGATCGTGGCGACGATCTTGGTTTTGTTCGGTGGAAGGGTCATGGGTTCGAGCGCCCGCGGGTGAGCCGTTGCCAGGGGAGATTACTGCATCCAGACTTCGCGCGACGCGTTCATCCGCTCGTCGCGGGCCTGGATCCGGGTGGATCGGTTGTTCAGGACTCCGGTCTGCGCGGAGTTGATCGCCTGCTGGCGTGAGGCGACCCCAGAAGGCGAGCAGGCGGGGAATAAGGCGGTGGAGAGAACCAGAAATAATAGGGCAAGTCGTTTCATCACGCCACCAGCCAATAGGCGATCCCCGCCCGAAAAGCAGCAACGATTTTTCCGGGCAGTATCGGTCGCCAGGACCCGTTGATTTTGACTGCCCCTCACTCCCGCCCGGCGATTCGTAGCTTGCGGGCCATTTTGCGCGTTGATAGCGTGGCCCCATCATGTCTGACCTCATGGAATTGCTTCACGGCAGGGAGCTCAAAAAATTTGCTGCCGGGCAGGATGTTATCCGCCAGGGCGACCAAACCGGCTGCCTTTTCTTCCTCATGGAGGGAACGGTCGAAATCCTCCGGGACGGGGTATCCGTCGCCACGGCCTCTGATCGCGGTGTTGTCTTCGGAGAAATGTCCGCCCTGCTCGAAGCCCCGCACACGGCGACTGTCCGCACCGTCGGACCATGCACGTTCTGCGTCGTCCCGGATTCCGTCGCGTTCCTTGAATCGTCTCCCGGCGTCAGCCACTCGGTATGCAGGCTGCTCGCCCGTCGGCTGAACGTGGTGAACAAGTATCTCGTCGAGGTGAAGCACACGCTCGAAGGGGACGACCGCATCGAAGTCGTGATCAAAACGTTGGAGGGCCTTCTCCACCACCACCCGCTTCGATCGGGAAACAGGGGTGCTGATCCGATGCCGACAAGGGGCTTGCCAGAGTGATATAAGTTTTTCTAATAATAGCGGCTCATGCATCAGCCGCCTGCTTCTTCGCACGTCACAGAAACCAAGATTGTCCTTTCCGATCCGACCGCCCTCGGGGTATTCGGCCTCGCGATGGTGACCTTCGTCGCCTCCTCCCAGAAGATGGGGTGGACGACCGGGGTGACCTACCTGATCCCCTGGGCGCTTTTTCTGGGATCCATCGCTCAGATCTGGGCTTCGACGATTGATTTCCGGAAGAACAACTACTTCGGGGCCATCGTTCTCGGGGTTTATGGGCTCTTCTGGGTGGCGGTCGCCATGCACTGGGCGACGAGCCTTGGATGGTTCGGCAGCCTTGCAGAAAACGCCGACCCGAGGCAGTTTGCCTTCGCCTGCATCGGATACGGGATCTTTTCCCTCTTCATCATGGTCGCCTCGTTTGAGGCCAACAAGGTGTTCGCCATGATCCTGGTCCTGATCAACGTTCTGCTTCCTTCGCTGGCCATCAGCCTCCTGAAGAAAGGCACGCCGGTTGGCGATGCGGCGCATCTGGCGGCGGCCTGGTCGGAACTGCTGATCTCCCTGCTGGGGTTCTACGCTGCGGGAGCCGTCTTCCTCAACAGCTACTTCGGGCGCACCCTGCTGCCTCTCGGGAGCCCGATGGGTTGGATTCGTAAAGGCCCGGCCAGGCCCTCCGCTGCCTGAAGGCCGTCTCAGAGCGCCTTCCGGATCCCGACAATCCGCATCTGCGCCTCGGTGCGGCCCTGCCAGGTATTCCAGTCGAGCGTGTAGGCGACATCCCATGGCGGGCGCGGAAGGTCGTCAACGCTCGCATTGAAAAAGACGGCAGGCACCCGGCGCCGGCCGGCTGAAAACTCGATTTTGAGATGCTTTTCCTTCATCGTGCGCGGTGCGCCGGCGGGGGTGACCGCGCGCGTGTAAAAGAGGGGCTGCTGGTTCGCGGCGCCGAACGGCTCGATGAGGTCCTGCGCCTCAAGCAGAGAAACGTCGAGGTCGTGCAGTTCGATCTCGGCATCAAGGTGCATGCGCGGGGTCAGGAGATCCTCGTTGGCCATCGTGCGCGCCGCCTGCTCGAAGGCCTCGCGGAATGCCGGAAACGACTCCTCGTTCAAGCTGACCCCGGCCGCCATGTCGTGGCCGCCGAATTTTTCGAGGTGCTGCGAACACTGGCGCAGGAGGTCGACGAGCGGAAGCCCCTCGATGCTGCGTCCGCTGCCTTTTCCCGCGCCCGAATCATCGAACCCGATGATGAATGTCGGGCGATAGTAACGGCGCATCACCCGCGATGCCACGACCCCAAGGACACCGACATGCCAGTCCCGGCACCCGGCGACAATCGTCGTATCCCGCCCGGACTCGAAATTTTTATCGACCCACTCCTCGGCCTGCTGAGAAACCGATCGCTCGATCCCCTGGCGCTCGCGGTTGTGGGCGTCGAGGCCGGCAGCGAGACGGGCAGCCTCGACAGGATCGTCGGTGAGGAGAAGCCCCAGGGCTTCCTGCGCGGGCCCGAGACGTCCGGCCGCATTGATCCGGGGCCCGAGGCGGAACCCGACATCTCCGCCCCGCACCGGGGCGGTGACTCCGGAAACTTCCATGAGCGCGGCGATTCCCGGCCAGCGGGTGGATGCCATCTGCCGGAGGCCGTGCCTCACGAAGATCCGGTTCTCACCGGTCAGGGGAACGATGTCGGCGACGGTCGCGAGCGCGACGAGATCGAGATATTCCTTGAGATCGAGCCCCGCAACTGGCGACTGCTTGAGCATCGCATGGACGAGCTTGAACGCGATCCCGGCGCTGCAGAGGGAATGAAAATCCGGCCCGCACTTCGGGTTGACGAGTGCGGTGCAATCCGGTCGCTCCGGCCCGGGTTCATGGTGGTCAAGAACCACAACATCCACACCCCGCGCCCGCAGCGATGCAATTTCCTTCACCGAAGTCGTCCCGCAATCCACCGCCAGCAGAAGCTGCGGGCTGTGCATTTCGCAGCAGCGCTCCACGCCCGCGCCGCTCAGCCCGTATCCCTCGCCGACGCGGTGCGGCAGGAAACACTCCACCTTCGCGCCGAACGCCTTCAACGCCCGCGCAAGGATGGCCAGAGACGTGATGCCGTCCACATCGTAATCCCCGTAGAGAACAATCCGCTCGCCCGCTTTCACGGCGGCGAGCACGCGGGTGGCGGCAGGAGGCATCCCGGGAAGGAGCTCGGGGGCGGACAGCGAGCGCATCTTCGGGCTCAGATACCCGGCCGCCGCCGGGACATCTGAAAACCCCCGCCTGCTGAGCAGGGAGGCGAGAAACACCGGGATGTCCAGCTCCCTGAGAAGCCGGCCGGCCGTGAGGGGATCGGGCGGGGGCGGTAAAATCCATCTGCGCTGCATGTGCGGACTTTACGCGGATTCCGCGCCGTGACAATTTGGAATCCGGATGCGTTTGCTCACCATGCTGCTGACCGCTGCCCTGGCAGGCTGCGCCCCGACCTGCTTCGTCGCCTTCTCGAACGGCTACGACCCGGCCACCTCGTTGAGGCACGCCCTCCCGGCGATGACGATGGCTCCCGCCGAAACCCGGAAGGCATTTCTCCCCGCCCCGGATATGCCATTTTCAAATAAATCCCGGATTGCCAGCGAGGATCCGGGAATCGTGCTGGTCTGGGAGCCGATGGTGAAATCCGATGTCGTTCGGATCCAGGCGATCACCGAGGGATCGACCCTTGTGCACCGGGGAAATTTTCCGTTCCGGAACTGGAAATCCAAAGCCAACCCGGTCGAGCGCGCGGCGTGGCGCGGGTCGCTCCGGCGGTTTCTCAAGCCGCGCCCGGATGCCGTTTCGTTCCGCGCGATGTCCGACGCGGACCTCTGGAAAACCGTCCTGCGCTCGCGCTCGGATGGAGCCCTCCGAATCGTTGTCGAAGAGGACCGGTTGAAGTTCGATTGATCCGATGGCCGATATTCAGCCACGGAGGGCACAGAGCACACAGAGGAGAACAAAGTATTTTCTCCGCGCGCTCTGCGTCTCTGCGTGAGACCCTGCAGCATCCTACTTCGGAGAAATGCCGATGTAGTTCCGGACATGGCCAAGCTCAGGGCGCGAGACCGCATCGGGCGCGGACGCCGCCCACAGCCCGCTCGAAGATCCCCCGTCGAGGTTGAGTGCGGTGGCCGGAGCCCAGTCCCCCAGAACCCCCGGTGTCGTCAGAATGCGGGCCGCATCTGCCAGCGTCACCGAGGTCATGTAGATGAGCGCCCACTGGCCGCGCCCGTCCGTTGCAGCCACGGTCCTGCGCGCGGAGCGCTCGGCGTTCAGCCCGGCGACCGGATGCCCGCCCTCAACCAGCATCGGGCCGCACTGGATCGCCTCGCGGACATCCCCTGAATTCTGAAAATGCGACGCTCGAACGATCTCGATCCGGGACCCCCGCACCACCAGCACGCCGGAGAGGAGCTTCGCCTTTTCGAATGCATGAACCTGGCGTCCGCCAGCGACCATGAGCCCGACCGGACGGAAGTCGTCATGAAAATACCCCCCGTTGACACCCGCCACGCATCCCGCCGCAGCGAGCACCCCTGCCAGTTTCGTCGTCCCGGGCGCCGGACTGTCAACCACATGCATCGCGTAGGACCGGGAGGAAAATGCGACGGCCGTGACCCTTGCGGTAGCCCCGTTGTCGGAAACCTGCGTCTCCCGCACCGTCCCACCCTTCGGGAGACTCCCTGCAACATGGGACTCATCGACATTCCATGCAGCGGCAGAGCAGAACGAGGCGGCGAAGAGGGCGCCGAACAAGAGGAATTTCATCTCCCCACTCTGTCCGATGGCCGGTTGCATTCAACCCGAAAACCAGCCCGGTTTGCCGATTGGCGAGATCAGGCCCGGGCTTTTGGTTGGGCTTGTCGAAACGCCGGATCACACGTAGAACATTTTCCGTGGCCCTGCCTCCTGGAATATCCGTGCGACCCTACGAACCCCGCGACCGCGATGCGGTGCGGCGGCTTTGCTGCGAGACGGGCTTTCTCGGGAAGCCGGTCGATCCCATCTTCGAGGACCGTGAACTGTTTGCCGACTACCTGACCGCCTACTACACGGACGTCGAGCCGGAGTCGTCGTTTGTCCTCGAGCAGGACGGCGTGGTGAAGGGATACCTCCTCGGTTCCAGGCGGCCCCTCCGCCAGCAATGGCACAGCTTTTTTCACAACCTCCAGCTCTTCGCGACCGGCCTGGGACGCTACCCGCGCTACAACAAGGCGACCCGCGAGTTCATCCACTGGATCCTGAAAAATTCCTGGCGCGAGGTGCCCGCCGCCCCGCGCAAGACCGCCCATTTTCATTTCAACGTCCTGCCCGAGGCGCAGAGCTTTGCCGGAACCCACGTGATGCTCAACGCGTATTTCGACTACCTGAAATCCCGCGGCGAGAAGGCCGTCTTCGGCCAGATGGTCACGTTTGAATCCCGGCGCGGTGCCAAGGTGCTCGAGCGCTTCGGCTTCCGCGTCATCGAAAAAAAGGAGATCACCAAATACCGCGGCAGGCACCCCGAGGCAGTCTACCTTACGACCGCGATCAAGCAGCTGGTGTGAGGCTGTCAGGACGGACAGCTACTTCCGGAACACGACGATCCGGTTGGAGTTGGTTCCGCGCCATTTTATTCTTGCTCGCAAATTGATCACCAGAGATCCATTGCGCATGGACAACCTTTTTACGACAGAGGCTGCGGCGAATTTTTTAAACGTCAGCAAAGCACGAGTCAGAAAACTCATCAAAGATGGTCGGCTTCCAGCGGTAAAACGTGGCAGAGACCATCTCATTCAAGAATCTGATCTGGAGCACTTTAGTCTTCATGGAAGAAAAAATATTGGAAGACCGATCGATAATGGTTGCTCTAGCGCAATAATAATGAAAGATGCACCCATGTATCGCACAAACGGACTCGAGAGTGCCACCTTGGGAAACGGCGGGGTCATCGCAGGGGACGCTCTTCAGATTCTCCCCAAATTTGGCGAGGCCGAATTTCAATTGATCATCGCCGATCCTCCCTACTTTCAGGTCCTCTTGGAAGAGAGCTGGGATAACACATGGACATCGGCTGACGATTACTTGGATTGGACAATCAAATGGGTTCGCGAATGCAAACGCGTCCTGCGCCCAGATGGTCTTCTTTACATTTTTGGCCAACTGGGAAAGAGGGAGCATGTTTGGCTCCACACCTGCTCAATGCTGGCTAAAGAAATGCAGTTCCATGACATGATTATCTGGGACAGGGCGGTTGGATACAATGAACGATACGATTCGTTCACGCCCCAATATGAAATGATTCTGGTCCTTCGCCATTCGGCGAACTCGAAGCCCTACTTCAACAAGGATGCGGTGCGTCTTCAGTATGAAGAAGAAAAAATTCAATCCTACCTCAAAGATAAGCGCTACAAGGACAAGGATGCCAGGGAGCAGCACCTCAGAAAGGGCAAGTATGCGACAAATATCCTGCGGATTCCCTCACTCAAAGGTTCTTCAAAGGAAAAGATCGGGCATCCGTCGCAAAAGCCCATCGCACTCATTCATCAACTGATTCTTTCGAGCAGCCGGAAGGGAGATTCCGTGCTCGATCCCTTTTTAGGCAGCGGCACAACAGCGGCATCTGCCGAAGAATTGGGAAGAAAATGGGTTGGCATCGAGTCAAACACACGATACCTCGAAATCACGAAAAAAAGAATGGAAGGCGTTCTTTCCGCGCCCGAGTTTAGCCTTGGTTAAACGTCCGTGATGACGAGATGATCGGATTCTCAAAAGGGAGAACAAAAAGGGTGGGGCTGTCAGATTTTTGAGCCTCCCTTCCCACGGTATCCCAAAAGACACGAAACGGAATCGAACACTGGATGCGTCACTGTTTTTTGGAATCAATTTTGGGATTGATGACGATTTGACTGCCGGAGGTTAAGGCGACGGTTGTTTTCCATTCCCGAGCCTCTTTTCGAACGAGAGAATAATGGCAGTCGGGATCTTTGACGGCCTGATCGATTTTTGTGATTTGAGAAAGGGTGAGCGAACCCCATAAAGAACTCCAGACGGCAGGGGTAAATTTTGCCCAGCCGATGTCCTCGAACCATTTTTCAGACTGGGAGCGTTGTCTCCAGAATCCAACGATCATCAAAAACGGTTCATCAATGCTTCGTTGTCTCAGAACGTCTCCCAGGGCGATTGGCGATCCATACTTTGCCGTCTTCACTGATACGGGGATGCCTCGCAGATCCTCAGAAATCATTTCGTGCCGATTGAGCTCCGGAGGAACGTCCCATTCTCTAGAGTAATTTCCAGAGTATCCTTCAAAGAGATTGTCGCGAACCCACTTCTCAAATGAAAAACCGTGGCTTTGAACTTCGACCATATATTGACAACGAGTGGTTGGAGATTTCTGACCGGGTGGTTCGGCCCGCTGGCTGCGTGCTACAGGAACAAACCAAACCGATCAAGAGAATGAAACATCCCCCTGCTTGCCACGACCGCGATGGCGTGCATGATCCCATGTGTCATGGCAAAATTAAAAATCGGGGTTCTGGGGTCCGGGAAGGGGTCGAATTTCCGCGCGATTCTCTCGGAGATCGAGGCGGGCCGGCTGAATGCGGAGCCGGCGATCGTCATGGCGGATGTCGAGGGGGCTGGAATATTGGATCTTGCCCGCGGGGCGGGGATCCCGGTGCATGGGATCCGCGAGCCGAGGTTCTGCACGAAGCTCTCTCCCGAGATTGAGACGGATGTGGTGCGGAGGCTTCACGATGCGGGGGTCGAACTGGTCGTACTGGCCGGCTACATGCGGATGGTGAAGCAGCCGCTGCTGGAGGCTTTTCCCCGGCGGGTGATCAACATCCACCCGTCACTTCTTCCCGCATTTCCCGGGCTCGAGGCGTGGAGTCAGGCTTTGGCGGCGGGGGTGAAGATATCCGGCTGCACGGTGCATTTTGTGGATGCGGGGATGGATACCGGAGAAATCATCGCGCAGGCGGAGGTCCCGGTCCTTCCCGGTGATACGCCGGCGTTGCTCCATGCGAGGATCCAGATCGAGGAGCACCGGATTTATCCCGCGGTCGTGGCCCGGTTCGCCTCGGGAGAGCTCCCGTGAGCAAATTCCGGCTGTGGGATCTGAATCCCGAACAGCAGCGCGCCGCCACTCACGAGAACGGACCCCTCCTCATCCTCGCGGGAGCAGGCACGGGAAAGACCCGGACGATTGTCGCGCGGATCACATGGCTTGTCTCCCAAGGAGTCCCTCCCTCCGGCATCCTTGCGGTCACGTTTACAAACAAGGCCGCGCGGGAAATGAAGGAACGCATCGCCGGGATGCTCGACTCCGAGAAGGCCTCCGAGATCACAGCGAGCACGTTCCACGCGCTTTGCGTGCGGATCCTGCGCACGGATGCCGACAAGCTCGGCTACAAAAACAACTTCAGCATCTTCGACCAGGGCGACCAGCTCGGGCTGATCAAGAAGGTCATCAACCGCGTGACCTCGCACGACGAGAAGGTCGATCCCGGCCTCGCGCAGAGCATGATCAGTAAGGGGAAGAACAATAGTTGGAACGCCAACGAAGAAACCCCGATCGGCGCTGTTTTTCTTCGCTACAACCGCGAGCTCCGCGCACTCAACGCGATGGATTTTGACGACCTCCTGATCCAGGCGGTGAAGCTTCTCGACGAGCACCCGGCCGTCCGCGAAAAATGGCGCTCCAGATTCCGCCACATGCTGGTGGATGAATTCCAGGACACCAACAACCTCCAACTCCGGCTCGTGAGCCTGCTGGCTTCAAACGATCCGCCGAACGTCTGCGTGGTCGGGGACGATGACCAGAGCATCTACGGCTGGCGCGGGGCCGAGGTCTCGAACATCCTCGAGTTTGAAAAGCATTTCCGGAACCCGGAGATCATCCGCCTCGAGCAGAATTACCGGAGCACGAACGCCATCCTCGGCGCGGCGAACCGCCTGATCAAAAACAACCCGCGCCGGCGCGGGAAAAACCTCTGGAGCCCGCAGGAAGGAGGGGATCCGGTCCATGTGGTCTGCGTGCCGGACGACAAAAAGGAGGCGGAATTTGTGGTCAACGAGGTCGGCGCAATCCGGGCGGGGGCAAACCTCCCGTGGGAGCACTTTGCCATCGCCTACCGGATGAACGCCCAGTCGCGTGTGCTGGAGGAAACGCTCCGCCGCCAGCGCGTCCCCTACCGGCTCGTCGGGGGAAAAAGCTTCTTCGACCGCCGTGAGGTGAAGGACGTCCTCGCGACGATGACCTGCCTGCTCAACCCATCCGATGACGTGGCGCTCCTGCGCATCATCAACACCCCGCCGCGCGGGATCGGCCCGACAACTGTGGAACTCGCGCTGGAGCACAGCGCGAAAGCCCACAACAGCCTGTTCGAAACGCTGACAGCGCCGGAGTTCGCAGAGCAGGTCTCGCGCAAGACAGCCGGGGCGATCAGCCGGTTCGCCGAGGATCTCGCGGCCACCCGCATCCACCTCCTTACCCCCGGAGCCGACGCGGCCGAACTCGTCTCCCATTTTCTCGCCGAGTCCGGCTATTTCGAGGACCTGAAGCGCTCGTGCAAGACCCCGGAGGAGGAGCTCAACCGGGAAGGGGGCGCAAAGGAAGTTCTCCGCACGCTCGCCGAGCACCAGAAGCGCTCGAAGTCGGGGCTCCAGGGATTCCTTGACGAGATGACCCTCGACCGCGAACGCGACGAAGACAAAAAGGACGATGCGAAGGGCGTAACCCTCATAACCCTCCACGCCGCAAAGGGCCTGGAATTCCCGCATGTCTTCCTCGTCGGCGCCGAGGATGGATTGATCCCGCACGAACGCTCGAAATCCGAGGGGACTGTGGACGAGGAACGGCGCCTGTTCTATGTCGGCATCACCCGGGCGATGAAATCCCTCACGATCACCCACTGCGTGAACCGGACAAAATTCGGCAGCGCCATGTATTGCCGGCCAAGCCCGTTCCTCCAGGAAATCGAGGGCGAGGGCGTCCTGGTCGAAGGATACCACGAGATCATGAACAAGCCCGTCGAAGAGGAGGATATCTCGGCTTCCTTCGCCTCGCTCCGCGAAATGCTCGCGCGGGATTGACCGCGTTCGAAATGGGTGACCCGAAAAACAGTGACGGTGCGGGGCTGGTCCACGAATACGGGTTTGATCCGACGCATGGCTGCCGCCTCGAAGATTTGCTCCGAATCGGAGCGCCAGACGAAACGACGGATTTCGCCGCTTTCTGGCTCGCGCGCCACGCAGCCGCGATGAAGACCAGGCCAAGGCCCATGCTGCGCGATACCGGAGAGGACAGCGGTCCCTGGCGGGTTTTCGACTGGAGCTACACCTCGACCGGCGAGACTGCGATCCGGGGATGGGCGCTGCTCCCGCGCACCGGTCCCGTGCGGCGCGGGTTTTTGATCGGGCATGGGTATTCCGGGCGGGAGGCGCCGGATTGGGATTTGGAATTCGGGGAATCCGCCCTGTTTTTTCCATGTTTCCGCGGATTGGGAAGAAGCTGGAACCCTCATATTTCGGACGAACCCAGGTGGCACGTCCTGCATGATATCCAGAGCCGGGACCGCTATGTCATCGGCGGGTGCGTCGAAGACCTGTGGTGCGGGGTGACGGCTGTCCTGAGGCTGTTTCCCGGACTGGCCGGGCACATCGGATATCTTGGGGTCAGCTTCGGGGGAGGCGTGGGCGCGCTCGCCATCCCGTGGGACGATCGCATCCGGCGTGCGCACTTCAACGTCCCGACCTTTGGAAACCACCCGTTGCGGCTGCAGCTCGCAACCACCGGAAGCGCGGCAAGCGTCCAGAGCTTCGTCGGGAAATGTCCCGAAGCTCCCGGCGTCCTCCGGTATTACGACGCCGCCGTGGCCGCGCGTCACATCACGATTCCGGTCCACTGCACCTGCGCGTTGTTCGACCCGGCTGTCGCCCCGGCCGGGCAGTTCTCCATCTTCAACGCCCTTGCCGGGCCGAAGGAGCTTTTTGTTCTGACCGCCGGGCACCATCTGTATCCCGCGCAGGAGGAGGAAGCCCGGGCATTGCGACAAAAAATTCACAATTTCTTTGCCGACATGTGAGCGCGATCCGCTAGGTGCATTTCTGGCGCTGGCGGCGCCGGATATGCTGCATCGCGAATATCACAAATGGTGGAGCTGGCGGCTGGACCGCGAGATGGAGCTGCTTGTCATCGGGCACGCGGGTGCGAAAGTGCTTGTCTTCCCCACGCGAGGAGGGCGCTTTTTCGAATACGAAAACATGCGGATGCCCGCTGTCCTGCGACACAAGATCGAGCAGGGACTGCTCCAGTTTTTCTGTTTGGACGGGCTCGACTCCGAGACGTTCTACTGCTGGTGGGCGCATCCGGAGGGGCGGATCCGTCGGCACATTCAATACGAGGAATACATCCTCAACGAGGTCTTCCCATTCATGCACGCAAAGAATCCCCACCCCTGCGTGATCGCGCACGGATGCAGCCTCGGGGCCTACCAGGCGGCGAATATCGCGTTCCGGCATCCGCACCTCTTCAAGAAACTCGCGGCGTTTTCCGGCCGGTTCGACCTCACCCAGAAATTTGAGGATTTCGACAACCTGCTTGGCGGCCACTACAGCGAGAACGTGTATTTCAACACCCCCACCCACTTCCTGCCGAATCTTCAATGTCCTTCACTGCTCGGTCACCTGCGCGAAATGGACATCGTCCTAGCTGTCGGCCGCGAGGACCCGTTCCGCGAGAACAACGACGAACTCAGCGACATCCTCCAACGCAAGGGCATCGGCCATCAAATCCACCATTGGGACGACCGCGCCCACAGCGGCCACTACTGGCGGAAAATGGCCCAGATCTATGTCTGAGTCAGAATCCCGGCGAGTTCCCGGGCATTGTGACAAAATTGTATCATTCAAACTGCCTGCCAAGCCCTCAAATCTGGAATATTTGATCTAGATCATGATTTCGACTATCAAGCGGTTCGCAGTCGTTTCGGCCCTTTGTCTGAGTCCGGTCTTCGCCCAAGAAGCTCCGCCCTCGGGTCCGGGACCCACGGATGAGGAGACAAAATACACCGAGGCCGACCGTGCCAAGCTGGCGAATCTGGACAAGGTTCCCGGATTTGGCGGTGTGGAATTCGGGGCGGCATTTCCGGCAAAGGGATTCGAGGTGGAGCAGGATCGCGGGGCGCTGAAAATCTACAAAAAGACCGGCGAGAAGCTGCTGATGGGACCGGCCCTGCTGGAGACGGTTCTCTACTACGTCTTCGATGGAAAACTCTATGGGGTCGCGTTCCACACGAACGACGGCCAGGATTCCCTAGCGCTGAAAAGCGTTTTCATCAACGCCTTCGGATTCGGACAGAACTCCGCAGACGAAGGCCCGGCCACCATGTGGTTGGGCAAAAAAAATGGGGCGCTGTTTGACCTGAACACGACCACCGGCGACGGCAGTGCCTTTCTCTTCGACATGAAACTTCACGACGCCTGCCTGGCCGAGCAATCCGCTTCGGCGAAGTCCGCGTCACAACAGCTCATCCAAGGAAAACCATGAAACCCACGTTCACGAACCACCTCAAGACCCTGATGCTCGGCGGAGCCATCGCTCTGGCCGCCAACCAAACTTCCGGTGCGGCAGCAGTTACGCCCGCCGGGGAATCCTCCGTGGACCTGCGGGTCGCCAAGATCCGGCAGGCCATGGAATCCGGAGCAGCCGATACACTGGCCCAGGGTCAGGGCAGCGCAAAAGGCGATGCCGGAATGATGTGGTGGAGAAATGCCTGGGGCAACGGCGGCGGTTGGCACAACTGGCACAACGGTTGGCACAACGGCGGCTGGGGCAACTGGCACAACTTTTAATTGGACTCCGGTCCCAAAAGATTGGAACCGGAAAATCCGGGAGATGTTTCGTCTTCCGGACCGTGTGGGCGTGAGGAATGGCTGAAGCTGGCGGTGATTCAGCCCTCTCCGTTCTGCAATCTCGACTGCGACTACTGCTACCTTCCTTCCCGCTCGGAGACCCACCGCATGAGCGCGGAGACGCTTCGTTCGGTCGTCGCGGGAATCTTTGCCACGGATCTCGTGCGCGAATCCCTGACTTTCGTCTGGCATGCGGGCGAGCCGATGACCGTCCCGATTGACTGGTATCGCAGCGCTTTCGACCTCATCCAATCCGAGGCTCCGCCGGATCTGAAAATCATCCATTCATTCCAGAGCAACGGCACCCTGATTGACGAAAAGTGGTGCGCATTCATCAAGGAAACCGGCATTTGCCTCGGGTTGAGCATTGATGGACCGGCGGAGATCCATGATGCCCACCGGAAGACCCGCCAGGGAAAAGGGACTCACGAGCGCACAATGCGCGGGGTGGAACTTTTGCGGTCGCACGGGATCGACTTCCACGTCATCGCGGTCGTGACCGGCGACTCGCTCGACCACGCGGATGAAATCTATGACTTTTTTTCCGGCAATGGGATCTTCCGGTTCGGATTCAACATCGAGGAACAGGAAGGGATCCACACATCGAGTTCGCTCGGCATCGGGAGCAACCCGCGCGTCGAGGCATTTTTCCGCCGGATGTTCGAGCGCCAGAAGGCCTCCGGCGGAGAGGTCCGGATCCGCGAATTCGATTTTGCGCTCCATCGAATCTTCTGCGACCGCGAGGCCGCCTCGCAGGAGTTCATTTACGAGAACGAGCAGGTGAGGCCGTTCGGCATCCTGAACGTCGACTGGCAGGGGAATTTCTCCACGTTTTCACCCGAAATGCTCGGGCTCCCGACGAAGGAATACGGAACTTTTGCATTCGGCTCGTTTCGCGACGGAGGATTGGAAACAGCGCTCTCGAACCGGCAATTCCTCGCAGCCCTCAACGACACCCGGGCTGGAGTGGAAAAGTGCCGCAAGGAATGCCGGTTTTTCCAGCTGTGCGGAGGCGGGGCTCCGGCAAACAAATATTTCGAGAACGGAGCCTTCGACTCGACAGAAACCGCCTACTGCCGGCATGTGATCCAGCTCCCGATCTCAATCGTCCTGGAAGATCTGGAACAGGCTGTCCTGAACCCAACGCCGGAAAAATCAGCAACCCTGCGCCAGTGACACAGGAATTGTTTAGATTTCGCTGGAGAAGCGGCGGCCTCCCTTGCCCGCTTCGCGGGACAAGAATTCCAGGGAACATGAGCCGGGTGCCCTGCGCCGGGAGTGGAAATGCGACCTCCGGAGTTGGTTGCCAACCACTCATGCGAACACCCGAGCTGCCATGCCGGCCTCTTTTTCGAGTTCTGCTGCGCTTCTTTGTGCCAGGGTCGCTCGCGGCATTGCTGCTCGGAATGGAGGTCCCGCGCGCAGAGGCGGCCAACCTGACTTGGAGTGGAGCGGGGGGGAATTCCAGCTGGTCAGCCGGTGCCAACTGGGCTGGCTCTGCTCCGGTTGCCAACGATGCGCTATTCTTCGCCGGGTCCACCGGGCTGGCCAACGACAATAACCTCACTGCGAACACGACGTTCGCGGGGGTGACCTTCAATTCCGGGGCAGGCGAGTTCACGCTGTCCGGCAACGCGATCACTCTCAACGGAACGGTCACCAACAACTCCACGAGCAACCAGACGATCAACCTGGCGATGATCATGGATTCCGCACGCACGTTTGCTTCACTCAACGGCAACCTGAGTGTCGGCGGCACCCTTTCCGGAACGGGCGGCCTTACCAAGACCGGGAACAGCACTCTCACTCTCTCCGCGGCGAACGCCTACGCAGGCCTGACAACAGTAAGCGCGGGAACGCTGAAGCTGGGTGTCGCAAACGCCATCAGCGCCGGTAACAATGCCACTGTCGCCGGAGCGGGTGTCTTTGACCTCAACGGGAACGACCAGACGCTCGGGCTTCTCAACAACGGCGGCAACGTGACCAACAGCGGCGCGCTCAAAACGCTCACCATCGGCAACGGGTCGACTGGCGCAGGAAGATTCACCGGCGCGATGAACCTCGTCTGGAATCAGGCGGCGACGGGTTCCTCGATTACGGGGAGCACGCTTGGCATGACCGGCAACCTCACGCTCAACGCCAATGGGGCGGGAACGATCGGATTCACGACGGCCAACCACACGGGAACGATCACAAACTCCGGCAGCGGCAGCGGGTCGGTGACGATCACCGGAGTCATCGGGACCAACGTGGCCGGTGTTTACCAGAACAGCGCGACCTCGGTCCTGGCGCTGAACGGAGCGAACACGTTCACCAGCGGTCTGAACATCCTGCAGGGAACGGTTCGTGTGGGAGGCACGACGGGATTGGGTGCGGGCCTTGTGACAATCGGCTCGGTTGGCAACAGCGCGGTTCTGGATCTGAACGGCGGATCGAGAACGATCAACTCGCTCGCCACGGCGGGGACGGCGGGGAATCAGACGATCGGGAACAGTGCCGGCACAGCAGCAACCCTGAATTACACAGGAGCCACGACATCCGCGTTCGGCGGGGTGATTCAAGACGTGGTGGGCACGGGCACCAGCACCACCGGCCTCACCCTCAACAACGTAGCGGCCAGACTGACGCTGAGCGGAAACAACACCTATTCCGGGCTGACGACGATCACGGCTGGAGTGCTCAACATCCGCAGCAACACGGCGCTCGGTTCGACCGCCAACGGGACCACGGTCGCCAACGGAGCCGCGCTGGAGATGCAGAACGAAATCACCGTGGGGGCGGAAACGCTGACCCTGAACGGCACGGGTGTGGCCAGCGGCGGCGCGCTACGCAATGTCAGCGGAAACAACACTTACCAAGGCAACATCATTCTCGCCCGAGCTACGCGGATCAATTCGGACTCCGGCACGCTGACCCTCAGCACAGGAACGCTCACGGGTGCATTTGGCCTGACGGTTGGTGGTGTTGGAAACACCACGGTCAGCCGCGTCATTGGCACGGGCACGGGAACTTTGACCAAGGACGGCACAGGAACCTTTACGCTCTCCGCCGCGAATACCTACACCGGCCTCACGACCGTGAGTGCGGGAACGCTCGTGTATGGGATCAACGACGCCCTGAGCACCGGAGCCGTGAGGGTGAACGGCGGCACGCTCGACATCCAAACCTTCACCGACACGGTCGGCGCGGTCACCCTGACGACGGGAAACATCACCGGGACAACGGGCGTTTTGTCGGCAACAAGCCTCACCTTCAACGGCACGGGCACGGCTTCCGCAAACCTCGGAGGGAACAGCACCGTTACAAAAAGCGGTGCCGGCACGACCACGATCCTCTCCGGCAACAACACGTTCTCCCGCAACGTGACGGTTTCCTCCGGCATCCTCAGCATCCGCAGCAGCACGGCGCTCGGCACGACGGCCAACGGAACCACGGTCGCCAACGGAGCCGCGCTGGAGATGCAGAACGATATCACCGTGGGGGCGGAGACGCTGACTCTGAACGGCATGGGTGTGGCCAGCGGCGGCGCCCTGCGAAGTGTCAGCGGAAACAACACCTACCAGGGCAACATCATTCTCACCGGTGCGAGCCGGATCAATTCGGACTCCGGCACGCTGACCCTCAGCACAGGAACGCTCACGGGGGCATTTGGCCTGACGGTTGGTGGTGGTGCAAACACCACGATCAGCCGCGTCATCGGCACGGGCACAGGAACTTTGACCAAGGACGGCGCAGGGACACTGACACTTTCGGGAAACAATACCTACACCGGGACCACGACAGTCTCCGGAGGAAAACTTCTCATCAACGGGACCACCGCGACAAGCGCCCTCAACATAACGAGTGGAAACCTCACGCTGGGCTCGGCTTCAAGGCTGGTTGGAGCGTCCCCGACGGTGAGCGTCAGCGCGGGAGCTTTCCTTGCCACGGCAGGCGTCGAGTCGATCAGGGCGCTCAGCGGGGCGGGCTCTGTGAACCTCGGCGGCACGCTCACTGTCAATGTGACTTCCGGCAACAGCACGTTAGCCGGTCTTCTCTCCGGCGCCGGCGGCCTGAACAAAACCGGAACTGCTCTTTTGACTCTTACCAGCAATAACACCTATGCTGGCGGCACCACGGTCGCTGCTGGAGAACTGCATGTTTCTGCAAGCAGCGGTCTCGGCAGCGGCAACGTGACTCTCAACGGCACCGGCGGCACCCCGGCCAACCTGCATTACGGGACGGCCAACAGCACGCTTTCTGTGGGCGCTTTCACCATGAATGGGAATTCCACTTTGAGCCTGGTGGCCAATGGCGCAGTCCAAAGCTCCGGGGCCGTCAACATCAATGGCACGGGCAATTTCCTTTCGCTCGCGGGAAACACCTGGAATCTGGGAACCAACACGCTCCTTTCCGGAACATCCCTTACGCTGGGTGGCGGGGCGACGGTCTCGCTCACCGGCGCGGCGATTGACGGGAATACCCTTGCCCTGGGTAGCTCGATCATCCTCGGCCGCACCAGCTACACTTTCAATTCCACCGCCACATCGCTCACCCTGCTGCTCGAGGGCAACCTGCACTTCGATCTGGTCTGGACAGGCAATGCGACCAGCCAGTGGAACACCACCGACCTGAACTGGGAAAAATCCACAGCAGGTGTCAATCCGGTACCCCCGGAGATCGCTTTCGTCACGGACGACGATGTGTATTTCTCAAACGCCGCCGCCAGCAGCCCGATCACCGTGGATGCGGGAGGGGTTCATGCCGGCGGGATGTATGTCAGCAACACGACAGGCAACATCACGTTCGATGGCGGAGCGATTTCGGTAAATGATCTTTTCAAAACGGGCTCAGGTTCGCTGAACATCAACAGCACGCTCGCGCTGGATGGCTCGGGCGGGGATCCTTATGGAATGCTCGACAACAGCGGGAGCGGCGACGTCACCATCAATGGAGCGTTGACGAACGGGGAAATTCTCCAAAGCGGCAACGGCACGCTCACGCTGGCCGCGATAAATTCGTATTCCGGCGGCTCCGTGGTCACTGGCGGCACGGTGGTGCTCGGCGCGAACGACGCTCTCGGCACCGGCCTGCTGACCGTCAGCGGCGGAACGGTGAATGCGGGATCCTATTCCCAGACCCTGGGAGCCGTGACGCTCGTCAGCGGATCCATCACTGGAAACGGCTCGCTCACCGGCACCAGCTATTCGGTCGAGGACGGAGTGATCGATGTCAGCCTCCTCGGATCCGGCGGCCTCACCAAGAGCACCGGCGGCACGGTGACCCTCACCGGAAACAACTCCTACTCCGGCGGCACCATCGTCTCGGGAGGCACCCTCATCGGGACAACCTCCAGCCTGCAGGGCAGCATGACCAACGATGCGGCTGTCGTCTTCAACCAGTCTGCCAACGGCACCTACTCCGGCACCATGAGCGGAAGCGGCTCGCTTGCCAAAGAGGGATCTGGAACCGCCACCCTTTCCGGCACCAATACCTACACGGGTCCCACGAACGTCAACGGCGGCACTCTGCTCGTCACCGGCAGCACCGGATCGGGAGCTGTGAGCGTCGCCTCGGGTGCCACGCTGAGCGGCACCGGAACCATCGGCGGAGTGACAACCGTGGAAGGAACTATCGCCCCGGGCGACGGGGGGATCGGGACTCTGAACGTTGCCAACACCCTCACTTGGAAAGGTGCGGGCGCCGGAGGATCCAACACCGACTGGATCTTCGAACTCGGGGCCGGAAACACCTCGGACCTTCTCAGCATCACCGGCGACTTCAACGCGGATGTCTCCCTTGGTTCCGTCTTCCGCTTCAATTTTGCAGGCAGCACGGAGGAGGGAACCTTCACGCTGGTCAGTTGGTCCGGCGCATCAACCGGCTTCGACTCCGGTTCTTTCAGCTATGACAACCTTGGCGCACTCCGCTCGGGGGCTTTCAACTTCAGCGCGAACTCCCTTGAGTTCACTGTCATTGCCGTCCCCGAACCATCCACATGGATCTCCATGGTTGCTCTGGCTGTCGGCGGAGCACTGTTCGTAAGGCGCCGCCCGGGACGAGTATCCGCTTGTGATCCGGTGAGCGCTGAAAAAGGCCCTTAGCGGCCAGTAGATTGTGGCAGATCGCCCCGGGCAAAGGACGTTTTCGGGGATTAGTTGTTTATAGGTTGATTCCGCCTGCGCTTGAACAACTGTGCGGCGAGGACGACGAGCGTTGCCTGGCCGGCCAGAAAAACCGCGATCGCAACCAGCGCTTTCCGATAGGCGTAATCGATCGTTTGGCGGGTCTGGCTTTCGGCTTCGGAAAGCAGGCGCTGGGCAGGGGCTTCGTTGCTTGCAACCAGGGAGAGGGTGTTCTCGAGTTGCTTGAGCGTGGAGTTCCACTCGCTTGCAACCTGCCGGACCGCCGTGAGCGTGGAGAGCGTCTTGGAAGGAGTCCAAGGGTCGTCGGACGGGGTTTCTCCAAGGGATTTCATGATCCGCTCGACCGACTCGGCCGTGCCGCGCGTTTCCGTGGCGGTCGCATGGATTTCCGGCAGCAATTCTTTGAGGGTGCCCGTGCTTTCCTCAAGGGATGCGGTGATGGCAGCCGGGAGCCGGTCGATGGCAGACGATGCCGTCTCCGCGCTGCGTGTCAGCGAGAGCACGGTCGGCGAGGCTCCGGCCTGCGCGAGCGCGAGGGCCGTCTGCATCGTGGTGAGGCGGGTGACTCTCTCGACATGAAACATCAGGCGCTCCCCGTATTGGAGGGCCTCGTCGATCTCGCCGACGGCGTGCCGCACATCCGCGAGAAGCGGAATCCCGCCTTTGCCGCGCTCCTGGCCGGCCCGCTCGGTTGAAAGGTCGCGGAGGCGCACGTCGGCGACATAGACCGCCTTCGGATGATCCTGTTTGTAGTCGCGGATCAGGTCGTTCAGCTCACCGCGCTGTTCTGGCGTGAGAACCCGGTTGAGGATCACATCGAAATCCTTGCGCAGGTTCTTGTGGGCGCGGAGGAGCGGGCTGCCTCCCGCTCCGAAAACTTCGGGAACCCAATATTTCGTGGCAACCCAATCCGCAAGATCGAGGAACACCGCCATGTCGAGGAGGCTCCCGGCGGGCTCGCGTCCAACGGCGATCTCCATGGATGCCGACGAAAAGATGACCTTCCAGTGCTCGGCCGCGGAGCGCTTCAGCGGGTCGGTCTCCTGCCGGAGATAGTCGTCCAGCGCCTGCCAGATCGCCATCGTGTAGCGGTCGGAGAAGTCCATCATCTCCTGCTGGAGGAGATGCGCGGATGCACCCTTTTTGTCCGGCTTGGAGGGCGATTTGAAAATACCCGGCCTGTCGTCCTTTTTTGGGAAAAGATCCAGCGCGGATGCGTGGTGGATGAATACCAGGGTCATGCAGATCCCGGCAAACAATCCTGCTCCTCTCATTGAAAGGAGACCGTTGGGTGGAAAATGCACCGTGGCATGGGCAAGATGCACATGCCACGGGAGTTGTTCGGAAGTTGGCCCGAAATACGATGGTTGCTGCTGGGCATTGTGCATTCGCAGGCCGGCGGGCCTTTACCAGGCGTAGCGGAGTCCCCCGCCGTAGGTGACTTCGGTGCCGTTGCTCCAGTCCGCCCATTCGAAGCCGCCGAAGAATGCCCACCGGTCATTCACGGCGAGCTCCAACGCCCCGCTGAGGCTCAGCTCGTCGCTGCCGCGGTTTTGCCCGAGAACTGTGATGCTGCCGGGTTCTGGAACATTGGCGAACGAGGCGTTCACCGCATGATCCTGATTGTCATCGCCAAGGAAATCGTGCTCCCATGCCGCGCGGATCCTTGGGGTCAGGATGATAGACCTTGTGATTTTGATCGGGACTTCGACCACAACCCCCAAGCCGCCGATCAGCGATCCGACGGTTGAGGGATCGACGGCGAGGTCGAGCGAGTCCGCTCCCGACTCGGTGATGCCCGGCTGGAACTGCCAGGCGGTGGCGAGCATCGCCTCGGGGATCAAATTCACCGGACCGAGCGACCAGGTGTAGGTCGCCTCCACCGCGCCGGTAAGGCCGTGAGCGACCCAGTCGGCATTGGCTGTGCGGTCCACATAGCCGGCCTGCGGGGTCCCGAATTGGATCTGGCGGGTGGACTCGTAGCTGAAGCATGTGTAGCCGAGGAGCCCGGTGAACGAAAACCGCCCGGGCCGCCAGGTCCCGAAGAGGGCCGCGCTGAAGTTGTTGGATGTGAGGTCCACGTCGGCAAACTCGAAGTTGTAAAGCGTGCTGCGGCCGTATCCGAAAATTCCCCCGACGGTGACGGATGGCGTGAGCGCGTATTCCACGCCGAGGATGCTTTGCAGGATCGAATAGTTGAAATCACTGAGCCCGCTGTTCGTGCCATCCAAGTCAGCCTGTGTGTTGCTGATGTCGGTGAAGACGCTCCACGGCGTGATCTCGAACTCCTCGATCACGGACTGCTTCGCATCCTTTGCGGGCGCTTTCACAATCCGCTGTCGCGGCAGCTTTCCTGTCCCCGCTCCGGCCAGCGCGGCTTGCCGGAACCTGTCCATCGACTCGAGCGCGACGCTGAGCATCGAGGCGTATGGCTCTGCAATCACCTGGTGGAACGAGCTCTCCGTCTGCGCGGCGGTCGGCAGCAGGGCCACGATGGACAGCACGTTGTTGAAATCCTTGTTGCTGGTCAGATCGTTGTTGGCAATGTGGTCGGACAATCCGGAAGCCCGATACACATTCGTGTTGAGCGGCTTGTCGGGGTTGATGTTCGACGCGTAGGTCTTCCCGGTGGCAGGATCCTTGGGCACGCTGGCATTCTGTTTCGGTGTCGCTCCCGGTGTGGCGGCCGGCACGGGGACACCATTCGGATAGTATTTGCCATTAAGGATGTTCGACTGCGTGTTCAGCGAGAACACGAAAGCCGTACTGTATTCCGGGGTAACGATCAGGAACACATCTTTTGCGGTGATGTTCGGTGCCCCGCTGACGGAAATATCATAAGAAAAACTCCCGCTCTGAAATTGCGCCTGCGGGCCACCGAACAGGCAGACATATTGCTTGCCGAAGAAGGATGTCGGAATCCCCCGGTCCACATTCAGAAAACTGAAATCGATTCGAAACTGGGAATTGCTGGAAGCCGCATACGAGTTCATGTAGTCGAGCACCTGCGGCGTCGAGGGATCGACCTCGATCGTGAGCACGCCGCCGCGGGTGTTGAAGAATGTGCTCGCTGTTGCCGAACCGATGTTGTTGAACCCGCCCGGGGAAAACGGCCCCGCTGAAAGTTCGATAAACACAGAACGGTTTGCGCCTGAAGGCCTGTGCACATCAGCGCCAGTGAGACTGTCAGAAGGGAGGATTTGATCATGGCGGCATTCTGATTGGCGGAGGCAATTCTATGACGCCGAAAATTGCTGTCTATCCGTTTGCAGCGCGCAGATCTGTTCGTTATTCGGATAGTCCGCCACGCTATGGGCGGGGGCGGAAGAGAGGGCCTGACCGCATATGAAGCGAACGCCAAGTCGTGCCCCGGGCGAAGTGTTTGCCGGTGACGGATTGCGGTCGGGACAAAAGCTCATCCCCATCGCCCCGCGCTTTTCGGTCCGCTATCCAAAATGCGAATACAACAGGATTCGCGAATCGGATAGCGCCGCATTTGGGGCCTGATACAGTCAGCGCATGGAAAAGGCGTGTCATCCGCCTTGCGGGATGATACACCTGCATCGATATCCATTTCGAATATGGAGGAGGAAATTGTCAGCAACCCTGTGAACGGGGAATTCGGGGATCGTCAGGCCGGTGCGGAACAGGCCGGAGATGCGGCAGCTCCGATGATCGGACCGTCCTCCGCCGGCCGCAACCATGGCGGGCGCAAGGTGACGAAGCATCAGCTGGAGGAGCGGGAGCGACAGATGGCCGCGCTGCTGAGCAATCTGCCCGGCATGGCCTACCGCTGTCTGAATAACCGCGCCTGGACGTTATCGTTTGTCAGCGACGGTTGCCGGGCGCTGACCGGCTACGCTCCTGAGGATCTCGTCGGAAGCCGGCGGCTATCGTATTCCGACCTGATTCTTGATGATGACAGGGAGCGGGTCTGGAAGGCGGTTCAGCACGGGCTGGCGGAGAAAAAGGACTTCCGCATGACCTACCGCATCCGGGCCGCTTCTGGAGAAGAAAAATGGGTTCTCGAGCAGGGGCGGGGTATCTTTTCCGGCAGCGGAGCGCTGGAGTTTTTGGAAGGTTTTATCATCGACATCACCGAGCGGATCCGGGTCGAGGAGGAGCTTCGGGTCAAGCAGGCAGCGATCGAGCAAAGCGCCTCCGCAATCATGATCACCAGTGCCCGGGGCCGGATCGAATATGTGAATCCCGCGTTTGAGAGGGCTTCGGGCTACAGCTCCACCGAGCTGGTCGGCCAGAATCCCAGCATTCTCAAATCCGGCAGGCATGACGCTACCTTTTATCAGAATCTCTGGGAAACCATCTCGTCAGGCCGTGTCTGGCGTGGCCAGTTTTATAACAGGCGCAGGGATGGCTCGCTTTACTGGGAACTCACAACGATTTCACCGGTCACCAATGCCGGGGGTGAGATCGTTCGCTTCATTGCGGTGAAGGACGATGTGACCGAGCGCAAGCTCGCTGAGGAAAAGCTGAACGAAACCAATTCCTATCTCCAAAACCTGATCAACTACGCAAACGCGCCGATCATCGTCTGGGATCCGCAATTCCGCATCACCCGCTTCAACCACGCATTCGAGCATCTGACCGGCCGCACGGAGGCGGAGGTGCTTGGGCAAACGCTCGACCTGCTTTTTCCTCACGAGCTCACCGCGAGCTCGATGGAGCTGATCCGGCAGACGCAGAGCGGGGAACGATGGGAGACTGTCGAAATCAAAATCCAGCATCGCTGCGGGCCGGTGCGGACCGTGCTGTGGAATTCCGCCACCCTGTTCAAGCCGGACGGCCGGACCGCGATGGCGACCATCGCCCAGGGGCAGGACATCACCGGGCGCAAGAGGGTCGAGGAGGAACTGAAAATTGCCAAGGAGGCGGCGGAGGCGGCCAACCGTGCCAAGAGCGATTTTCTTGCCAGCATGAGCCACGAGATCCGCACGCCCATGAACGGCGTGATCGGGATGACGGAGCTTCTTCTCGACTCGGGGCTCGACGACAACCAGCGGGAGCTTGCGGAGACCGTGAAATCCAGCGGAGACCACCTGCTCCAGATCATCAACGACATCCTGGATCTCTCCAAGATCGAGGCTGGCAAGCTCGAGCTGGAGCAGATCGATTTCGACCTGCGCGGTTTGCTGGATGACATTGCGACCATGCTCGCACCCCGCGCCAGACTCAAAGGGATCGAATTGCTGTGCGATGCCGCACCGGATGTGCCGGCCCGCCTGTGCGGCGACCCGGTGCGCCTGCGCCAGGTGCTGCTGAACCTGGCTGGCAACGCGGTGAAATTTACCGCGATGGGCAGCGTTGCGGTTCGCGCCAGCCTTGTCTCCCAATCCGATTCCGGGGCCACGCTGCGCTTTTCGATCAAGGATACCGGAATCGGGATTCCCGGGGACCAACAGCCGCACCTCTTCCAGAAATTCACGCAGGTCGAAGCATCGACGGCGCGCCGCTTCGGCGGCACCGGCCTCGGGCTGGCCATCTCGAAGGAACTTGTCGGGAGGATGGGTGGTGAGATCGGCGTCGTGAGCGGGTCCCGGCTGGGTGCCGAGTTCTGGTTCACTGCGATGTTTGAATACGCTGCTGAGCCCGCGCAACCGGCCAGCGAGGCGTCCGAATTTCGTCCGGGATGCGGACACCTCCTGGTGGTGGAGGACAATCTCACGAACCAGCTGGTCGCCGCCGGAATTCTAAAAAAAATGGGATTTGAGGCTTCGGTCGCCGGGAATGGTGAGGAGGCACTGAAGGCGCTCGCGGAAGGCGCTTATGATCTGGTTCTCATGGATGTGGAAATGCCGGTGATGGACGGGTTCGAGACAACCCGGAGGATCCGTGATCCCATGTCGGCCTACGCCATGCAGGGCGACCGTAAGCGCTGCATGGAAGCCGGAATGGACGACTACATTACCAAGCCGATCTCGCCCCGGGCCCTGTCGGAAGCCCTCATGCGATGGCTTGGAGTAAAGGAATGAAAGTTTTCCTCTATTTTGGGTTCTGCTTGACGCTTCCGGCGAGTGTCTCCGAGGGAGACTCTCCAAACTTTCTGCGGTAGGCGGTGGAGAAGCGTCCGAGGTGATGAAACTCGAGGTCGGAAGCCAAGCGCGTTACGGACTTTTTGTTTCCTGGGTCGCGGAGTGCTTTGCGTGCCGCCAAGAGCCGCTGTTCCTGGACGAAGGCGGTCGGGGGGGTGTGGAAATGCTTGAGGAACTGCTGCTGCAGCGCCCGCGTCGTGAGTCCGGCGCAGGCGGCCAGTTCCGCGTTGCCGCAGCTTGAGTGGAGGCAGGCTGCGATCTTTTTCTTCATCTCATCGAGCGTGACCCGTCCGATTTTCTGTTGGGCTGGCTGGCGCTGCCCTTGGCGGGTGGCGACCGCTTCCGCGAGGCATGTGACAAGGAGGGACTCAAGGCGACGCTGGAAAACCGGAGACCTTTCCCCGCTGTGCCCATCGCTGAGATGATCCAGCACGAAACGCATCGTGTCGGTGATGTCTCCGGAGTCGGGTCCTCCAGGCTTCCATGCCATCGGAGGGATGCAGCCGCCGGTCCATCCAAGACCAGACAATTCGCTCTGCAGCTTCGCTGCCGGGATCTCGATCAGAATGCACCGGATGGGGGTTGCACGGAATTCCGACGGAGTTGCGGCCGGGATGAGCGCCGGGCCGCCTGGCACTGCGGAGAGAATATTTCCCGCGACCCGTATTTTCATGGATCCCGCCAGCGGAAGGTAAACGATGATTTTTGTCCTGCTGCCTTCGGCGGAGACGTGCATCGGAGAGCGGCAGTCCACATGGCAAAGCCAGGAACGGCCCAACGGAAGGCGCGAAATTGCGGAATCGAATGCGCCACCGCCTATGACGCGGCTCGTGTGCTTCGACCAGATATGAGAGGTCAGAGACTGACTCTCCGCGAGATTCTTTGTGTGGAGCACGACATGCCGGCGCAGGGGTCGGGCTTTTACGGTTCTCATGTCTGTAAAGAGCAAGAAAGCTGATGGGCAGTCAAAGATTTCCGCAACATCCGCCCAGCGTGTCGGCAGGCCTCGCTCTACGTAAAGCATCCGCATCCAGCCAAGTTCGGCTGCAGAGGCTCGTGGTTGAGGAGCCCGGAGCTTCCCGCCTTAGGGGATGCTTTCGCCCGCGATGAGGTCTTCGAATGTCTGGCGGCGGCGGATGAGGAGGGCCTCGTTTTCGTCCACGAGGATCTCGGGCAGGAGCGGGCGGGAGTTGTAGTTTGAGGACATCACGAACCCATAGGCACCGGCGCTCAGAAGCGCTATCCGGTCGCCGGCGGCAAGCGGCGGAAGCTCGCGGTCCTGAGCGAAGAAGTCCCCGCTTTCACAGACCGGACCGACGACATCCATCGGGGCGGTTGATTCGCGTGATTCCTTCAGCGGAACGATTTCGTGCCAGCCCTCGTAAAGCGCGGGGCGGATGAGATCGTTCATCGCGGCATCCACAATCGTGAAGGTCTTCGCCGGCGTGGATTTTACATACTGCACGGTCGAGAGCAGTGCCCCCGCGTTGCCGACGAGGAAGCGCCCGGGTTCGAAGAGAATCCGGAGCCCGAGCGGGGCGAGCGCGGGGATGATGGCGGCGGCGTAATCCTCCGGCGTGATGCGGTGCGGGTGGTCGGTCGACGTCCACCAGTCGGGCTGGCCGCTGGCGAGCGCGTGATCGTAAACAATCCCGATCCCACCGCCGATGCTGAAGAATTCGATGTCGTGGCGGCTCTTGATCTCCGATGCCAGCGCGGCGAGTTTCACGGCGGCCTCGGCGAACGGCCCCGCCTCGAGGATCTGCGAGCCGATGTGGGTCTGGATCCCGCGGATCCGGAGGTGGGGGAGCGCCTCGGCGGTCGCATAGACATCCGCTGCCCGGTCGATCCCGATCCCGAACTTGTTCTTGCTCTTCCCGGTGGAGATGAACTTGTGCGTGCGCGCATCGACATCCGGGTTCACCCGGACGGCGACCGGTGCGATGATCCCGAGCGATCCGGCGATTTCGTTGATACGGACGAGTTCGGCCTCGCTCTCGACGTTGAAGCAATAGACACCTTCCTGGAGAGCATAAGAAATCTCATGAGCTGTCTTTCCGACGCCTGCAAACGTGCAGCGGTCTGCGCGGCCGCCGGCCTTGAGGACGCGAAAAAGCTCACCGCCGGAAACGATGTCGAATCCCGCACCTTCCCGCGCGAGCAGGTCGAGGACTGCGATGTTCGAGTTCGCCTTCACCGCATAACAGATTAGGTGGTCGAGCGGCTGGAGCGCCCGGTCGAGCCGCTGGAAATTTCCGCGGATCGTTCCTGCTGAATAGACATAGGACGGCGTTCCGAACTGCGCTGCGACTTCCTCCAGATTCACCCCCTCGCAATGAAGGTCGCCCTCGAGATATGAAAATTGATGCACCTCCGGAAAATGCTGGCGGAGGGCAGGCGTGTCAATCGCCCCGTTTCAATTCGAAATCGGGTTTTCTCTGCGGGCTCTGCGTCTCTGCGTGAAGAATCGCCGGATCCGGGTGTGCGCCGGGGAAGCCGGCAGCCATGTGGGTGAAAGTCCCACCGGTCGAATTAGACGGTTCACGACCGAAAGAGATGTCCAGAAAGAGGCCGCGAGGCTGAATCCGCAAGCGGGGCATC
>Ga0247844_1000929_pt1 | contig 57976 bp, 44 predicted proteins | sample LaCtaG_FD_192421 | JGI IMG/M metagenome (GOLD analysis project Ga0247844, IMG submission 192421) | Freshwater microbial communities from meromictic Lake La Cruz, Castile-La Mancha, Spain - LaCruzMarch201714.5m_1 | ecosystem: Environmental > Aquatic > Freshwater > Lake | place: Spain: Castile-La... | reverse complement strand
GCCAAGGCCTGTGCGATCCAGCGCCAGTCGTGGAACGCTCACCTGCCCCCGCTCTCCTGGGACGGCGGCCCGGTGGAGATGATGTTTATCGACTGCGGGAAGGCGTTTCTTGAGAACGAGGCGTGGTTCCGGGCGTTTTCGCCGGCCTTCCTTCCCGGCGTGACGCTGCTGGTGATGCAGGATTGGCGGAGCCACCGCAAGGTGCCCCGGCAGAGGTATGCGCACACCTGGCAGTTCACGGAATCCAAAGCCGGCGCGTTGGAGCTCGTGCACGAAACCCTCGATGGCGACGTCGCGACATTCCTCTGGCACGGAGAGGTGGACGTCAACCGCCCGGCATGACCTCCGTTGTGGAGAGGCCGGGGAGCGATTCATGAAAACCGATTTTGCATTCAAGCGCTCCGCCGTCGCGTGGCACCAGGTGCTGACCGGGGTGCGGCGGCTTGGCGCGGCCGTCAGGACCGACCTCTCGGCGCTGGTGCCCGGGAGGTCGCCGGATTCCGGCCGGCGCCCGATTCCGGCGTTGGAGGCCGGTGTGGCCAGGCCGATCGTTTTCGCCTCGTATGCGACGGATGAGGCGATGAGGGGCAGCCACCGCTATTGCGGGGGCGAGAAGCTCCTCAACAACCTGATCCTTCTTCTGAGGCGGAAAGGCTATGAGGCCTGGATGGTCAGCCTCGATGGCCAGCATGCGGGGTGGCTGGCCGAGCACGCGCCGTTTCTATCCCTCCCGCAGTTCGAGGAAAAGCTGCGCGGGGGTGGCGACGTCCGCTGCGTGACCTCCTGGCTGAGAGCCGCGCCCTATCTCGCCCATTGCCCGCGCTTTTATTTTTGGGACCAGGAGCTTTCGGCCTCCTCGAGGAGCCATTTTCCGGACCTTGCCCGGATGGTTGCGCAGGATCGGATCATCCGCACGGCCGGGGTCAACCGGGCGGTCCAGGCCTTTCACCGCGCAATGTTCGAAACCCCGGCCCTGGTGCTGCGCCAGCTCATCGACGAGGCGCACTGGAAGCCGGATCCGTCGCGCCGGATCCCCACCCGCATCGGGTATTTTGATGAGGGAGACCACGGCGCGGAATTCATCCGGCGGATTCGTGGGCAAACCGCCGCGGCTGGGCTGGCGCTGGAATTCGTTCAACTCGCGGGCGTCGAGGAGGAGATCATCTCTCAGATGCAGCAGTGCGGGACGTTCCTTGCCTTGAATGTCGGCAAAAGCCCGCTTTGGGGCGAGGGCGGGCCGATGTCCCCCCAGGAGGCGATGGCCTGCGGAACCGTGCCGGTCTGCTTTGACATCAACGGGCCTTGGGAGCTGATCCAACAAAATTACAATGGGGTGATTGTCTCCGAGTTTACCCCGGAGGCGATGGCGCACGCGCTCATCGGGATCTACGCGCAGGGCGGCCGCTGGGAGGACATGAGCCAGCGCTCGCTCGAGATGAGCCGGATCAGCCACAGCATGGAGGCCCGGTGGCCGGACGTCGCCCGCTTCCTCGACCTCGAATGATGGTGACGGAGAATCCGGCTGTGCCAGCGGGGCTCTTTCTGGCGGACCATTTGCTCCGCGACCGGCTGGGCCACCACCTTGGCTACAATCTGGCACTTGCCGACGGGGCGGCCCGCGCGGGCATCGATCCCTGCCTGGTGACGCACCGCGGGTTTGACGCATCGCTTGCGGCGGGGATCACGTGCCGCAAGATCTTCCGCACCGACGTCCGGGCCAATCCGCCCGCGTGGGTGGCCCGCGACCACCGCCTCCTCCGATGGCTCGAACGATGGTGTGACGTCCGGTTTGGTGCCGACCTGTCCTCATTTCCCGCCGTTGGAACCTCCGACGCCGTCTTTGCCCAGATGATTGCCCCGCGCCATTTTCTGCGCTGGATCGCCTGGTGGCAGAAGCTGGCGGCCCGCCCCGCGCTGGCTCTTCACCTTGGCTACCGCCCGGAGCGTTTTGCCGTGCCGGAGATTTCCGGAGCTCTCCGGTCGCTTCCGCCCGCGATGAGGTCGCGCATCCTCTTTGTCACGGACAGCGAAAAGCTGATCGGGCCACTGTCGGATAACCTCCGCGCCCCGGTCCACTACCTTCCCCACATCATCTCCTTCGAGATGCCCGAGCCGCCCCTCCGCAAGCCCGGCTCCGAGCCGCTTGTCTTTGTTCCGGGAAATGCCCGCCGGGAAAAGGGCTTCGCGGAGGTGGTTCAGGCGATTCGAGGAGCCCGCCAATCCGGTGCCCGCGTCCGGTTTGCCGTGCAGCGGCATGACCCCGACCCGTTTTGCCGGCGGATCCTCGAGGAGGGCGTGCCGGAGGGTGAAGGGATCGAGTGGATCGACCGTCCCCTCCCCAACGCGGAATACACCGCCCGGCTGGCCTGTGCGGACGCCGTTCTTCTACCCTACCACCTCGACTGCTACGAGCGGCGAACGAGCGGGGTCTTCTGCGAGGCGCGGGTCTGCGGCAAGCCGGTCATCGCCTCAAAGAACTCCTGGGCAGGCGACCGCGTCCTGCGGGAGGGCGGAGGGTGGCTCGTGCCAGAGAGAGACGCGGCGGCGCTGACCTCCTGCTTGAGCGCGCTCCCGGAGTCCCTTGCGGAAAAGGCATCCGATGCCCTGAGGATCCAGCCCGGGGCACGCAAGGAATTTCATCGGGACGAATTCCTCCGCGGGCTTCTGGAGCTGATCAAGGGAGAATCCAAATGACGCAGGCGCTTGAGCGGGCCAAAAAGCTTTGGCTGCGGTGGAAAGGCCGCCAAAAAGCCGCCGCTGATCTTCGTCGCGTGCAGGGACCGGACGGCGGGCCCGGCGGGCCGGTTGTCTTTGCCGTCATGCGGAACGAGGCGCTGCGCTTGCCCCGGTTTCTTGACCACTACCGGGCGCTCGGCGCTGCGCGTTTTGTCGTTGTTGACAACAATTCCTCCGACAACACGGCGGACATCCTTCGCGCGCAGGGCGACGTCTGCCTTTACGCAACCGGCAGCCATTTTTATGGGAAGGAAGCCTGGCTGGATCACCTGCTCCGCCAGCATGGGGTCGACCGGTGGTGTGTGGTGGCGGACGCGGATGAGCTGCTTGTCTATCCCGGTTCCGACCGGCTGGAGCTTCCCGGCCTCTGCCGCTACCTTGAGGAGACCCGGTGCAATGCCGTCCACGCGATCCTGCTGGACCTTTATCCCCGCGAGCTCAACGGAAATGAGGGGAGCCCGACCGGGCAGGGCACCTTCGAGCAAACCTGGTATTTCGACCCGTTCCCGTCGCTGCGCCGGGTCCCCCGGCATTTTTATCGGGGCTCCGGGCTGGACTTCCGGTTTGAGGGGGGCAGCCGGGAGCGGATCTTTGGAGTTGCGGCCTGCTGCTCGAAGTTCCCCCTGTTTCACTACCGACCCGGGATGTTTCTGACCGATGGCCAGCACTACTTGGAGGGGGCGCGGTTTTCGGAGCTGCGCGCCGTGCTCTACCATTTCAAATACCTGCCGGACTTTGCGCAGCATGTCCGCGAAGAGGCCGTCCGGGGCCAGCATTGGAAGGGGGCCGTCGAATACCGGACGTATGCGGAGAAGCTGGCCGGCGCGGAGGGAAGCTTCGTTTTCCACTGCGCGGAATCCCTGCAGCTCACTGGCCTCCGCCAGCTCGAGGAGTGCGGGTTCATGGTCCGCCCGGCTTCGCTGGAGGAATTTTTGAAGCGAGAGGGAAACGCCCCATGAAAATCAGCGTTGTGATCCCCGCCTACAACGCGTCCAAGTGGCTGTCTGGAGCCGTTGCGAGCGTCTGCAGCCAGTCGCGGCCCGCCGATGAGATCCTTGTCGTGGATGACGGGAGCACCGATGCGACCGCCGATCTCTGCCGGATGCTCCCTGCCGGCGTGCGGTCGGTCCGCCGCGAAAATGGGGGTCTCTCGGCCGCACGAAACACGGGGGTCGCCGGGACGACCGGAGACTGGCTGCTCTTTTTGGATGCGGACGATGTTCTTGTTCCGGGGGCGCTTGCGGCGCTCGCGCGAACGGCCGAGGCATCCGGAGCGGGCGTCGTCTACGGGTTTGTGCTCCAACGGCTGGGGGAGGCGACGAAGACCCGTCTGCACGGGATCCCCTACGCCGTCGGCGCCCCCCCGGCCCCCGCAAAAGCCCACTTCTGGTGGACGCCGATTCCGACAGCCGGAGCCGCGCTGGTCCGGCGTTCGCTCAATGACGCGGTCGGTGGGTTTGACGAGAATTTTCGACAGGTGGAGGATGCCGAATACTGGCTGAGGTGCGGGGTGAGCGCGCCCTTTGCGCATTGCGATGCCGTCGTCCTGGACAAGTCGTGTTCGCCGAACTCGCTCGGGCAGAACTCAGCGGGAAGCATCTGGTATCGGCTCCAGCTCCAGCGAAAGTTCCTCCTCTGGTGCAGGAGCCGGCAGATCGACACCGCATTTTTGGGGGTCCGTCCATCCGACATGAGCGACCACGCGCTGAAGCGCATCCATTTTGACAAGGCATGGGGGATCCTGGAGCCGGTTCTTGGGCAGGCCCGAGAGATGGGTGCGCGCACGCCCTGGTATTGGCGGTCGATGCTCTCTGCGGCCCTTCTCCGCCTTCGGGGCCCCTGCCCGCCGGCTCCTTACCCCGTGGTCCACTCGAAATGGCAGCACCCATGAAGCTCGGGATCCTTGTCCCCGTCTGGCGCGACTACCAGTGGATCGCCCCGCTCACGATGACGGAGCTCGGCAGGCGCTGGCCCTCCCACCCGGAGGTTTGGTTCTGCGGTCTGGAGGCTTCCTGCGGCCTTCCTGCCCTCCCGCTCACCGCCGACCGCTCGAACTGGACTCAAGTGCTTCTGGAAGGCGTCCGGCACATGCGCAGCCTGGGCTTTGACCGGATCTACCTGATCCTGGAAGAACATCTCCCGCTGGGACCCTGCCAGGAAGAGCACCTGAATGCGACGCTTCCCGCGCTCATGGATTCCCTTCCGGCCTCGTATATCAGCCTCATGGGATGGGACAACCGGAGGTTCACCTCGCGCAGCCGGGTCCTGGGAAATGACCGACACCAGCTCAAGCATCTCACGGGTCCGAACGACCCCCGGTTCCACCTTCACCCCGCCCTCTGGGAATCCGCAGCCCTGGAGCAGTGCGCCGCGCTCGCAGTGGAAGTGCCGGATAAAAATGGATCCGCCTGGCACTTTGAAAAGTCCTCCGCGAGGGCAACTTTTCCAGGCGCGGAGCAGGACCGGTGCTACCAGATTCGCGCGTCGAGCCTCTCCGCGTACCGCCCCGCGCCCGGACGTCGCCTCGCAGGTTTTCTCGACAGGGTCCTCTATCACAAGCTCATGGCGCTTTGCCCGCTGATCCCCGGCCGTGACGCCTCCAACCGGTTTTTCCGCAGCATTCCCTTCGATGACGTCTATTGCGCCGGCCCCTACCCAATGGTTTTTTCGGGAATCCTGGCGAAGGGCGCGCTGAACCGGTTTTTTGCCAAGCACGTTGGGCGCAGCGATCCGGCCCTGATGAAGCGGATCCTTTCGGCGATGCCCCGGACATGAAAGTTGTTCCCTCATTTGTTCGCCAGGCGGCGATCCGCTTCTGCGAAACGCAATTTGCGGCGCGCGCGATCCGCCGCCGCAGGGACCTGCCGCACCACGGCCAGCCGGTCTCCCTGCACATGGTTCTCTCCCGCAGCGGGCTCCTGATGGGGCAGCTCACGCTGCGAAGCCTGGAGTTCCACAGCGGGCATTCCTGGGCCCCGGTCATCCACGACGACGGGACGCTGACCGACGCCGACGCCGACGAGCTGGGCGCCAACTTTCCGGACGCCCGGATCGTGCGGCGCGCGGAGGCCGACGCGGCGCTCGCCGAATCGCTTGCGGAGTTCCCGCACTGCCGGGAGAACCGGCTCAAACATCCGTGGTTTCTGAAGGTTTTTGACACCCGTCACTTTGCCCCGCACGACCGGTATGTCGTCATCGATAGCGACATCGTGTTCTTCCGTCGGCCGGGGTTTGTTCTCGAGTGGATGCGGGAGCGCCCGGAAACGTTCTGGTTTATGGAGGACACGAAAGAAAAGTATTCCTCCGACCGCGCGGGCCTTGAGTCCGCCATGGGGTTTCCCATCTGGGAGCGGGTGAACAGCGGGCTCGACCTGATGGTTCGCCCGGCAGTGGACCTCTCGCTCGCCGAAATGTTCCTCGAGCGCTGCGCGCCGCTCGCCCGCGAGTTTCACTTCCTTGAGCAAACGTTTTTTGCGGTGGCCGGATCGGCCTGGGGAAAGGGCGGCAAGCTGCCGAAGGACTACGAGATCAGCTGGACGAACTTCCGCAGGCCCGGGGCCATCTGCCGCCACTACGTCGGGCCGTTTAAGAACGACGCCCTTTTCATCGAGGGGGCCAGCGTGTTCTGGTGGCAGTCGCGATAGCTATGGAACGCACAAAAATTGCCGGCATCGTCCTCGTGCGCAACGAGGATCTCTTTGTGCGCCAGGCGGTGGAGAATATTGCGGCGTTCTGCGACACGCTGATCCTCTGCGACCATGCATCTACGGATGGGACGAGGGGGATTCTCGCGGATCTGGCCGCCACGCTGCCCAACGCGACCCTGCACGCCATCAGGGATCCCGCCGATTCGCACGGGCTTGTGAAGGAATACGCGGGTTCGGCCACCTGGGTGTTTGGGGCGGATGGCGACGAGATCTATGACCCTGCTGGACTGATGCGGATGCGGGAGCGCCTGCTGCGCGGGGAATTCTCTGATGCGTGGGCGGTGTTCGGCAACGTCCTCAACGTGACGGAACTCGACCTCGCGAGCCGGGAGGCGGCCGGCCACCTCTCCCCGCCGTGCCGCAGCATGACCAAGCTCTACAACTTTGCGGCGATTGATGCCTGGGACGGATTCTGCCCTGAGCGCCTTCATGGCGGGACCCCGCGCTTTCGGGAGGGCTACTCGGCGCTGAGCCGCTGCGCGCTGAACGAGACCACGCCCTGGGAGGCGGCGGACTTCCGCTGCCTTCACGTCTGCTTCCTGCGCCGCAGCTCCCTGGACTCGGAGGAATCCGTCCGGGCCAACCTCATGGAGATCCAAGGCGGGAGCAGGCTTTCGCGGGTTGCCCAGTGGCTGCGGGGCCTCCTGGGCGTTCGCCCGCGCGTCCGGTGGAAAAACGAGCGCTACCGCCGCGGACCTCTCACCCGGGTCCCGACCGACGGATTTTTCCGGGAGCACGCGGGAGCACGCAAGGACCTTACCGCGCCGTGAGGATATCGAAGCGGACGGCAAACCACTGGGTCAATTTGAAAAATTTTTTTGCTGGGGAGGGCCGCGACAAAAACCCGGGGGCTTTCTCATGGGCCAGAGTTTCCAGGATCGCCTTCCAGCGGGCCAGGATCCGGTCCTCGAGAAAATCCTTTCCCGTCGCCAGCCCCTCGCTGACAAGGCGGCGCCTGAGCGCCGGGCTGTCCCGAAGCTGTCCGACCGCCTTCTCCACAGCCTGCAGGTCCGTGCACCTCAAAAAATCGATGCCGGGCCGTCCGTCGGCAGCCAGTGCGGAGTCCGCTCCCCCAATGAACGGAACCCCGGCCAGCCAGGCGTTGTAGAGCTTCGTTGAGGGCTTTCTCAGAAATGGCTTGCTGCCAAACGCCCGGATGCCAATGGCTGCATCGGCCGCCGAGTAGTCGTGCCAGCAGCCGTTTTCAGCGATGCGGAACGTGACGCCGAAATCCCGCTTCATCCGCGCGGCGAACCCGGGGTCGCGAAGATCGGAAGCCAGGTTCGGCGGGTCGCCATAGAAAACCAGGTTTTCAAACCGCTCCCCGCGCCCGGGGTCGCGCGGGATCAGTCCCGGTTGCGGCCAGTGGGGGATGAAGCACGCCTGGGGGAGGCGCCGGGCATGCGCAGCATTCTGCAGGATGTGGAAGTGGCACGCCGAGTGGGGAAGGCCATCCGCCACAACCCCGACCAGGAAGACACCGGCCGGCGCTTTAAAATCCGCCGGCAGGCTGCCGGTCAATGCGAAGACGACCCCCTCGTCCGGGATCGCGTGGCACAGGCGGACCGGGCAGCCGGCCTTGGCCAGGCGGGCGAATGTGAGGAGGATCCAATTTTGTGCGGTGGACGCCTTGCCGGGAGGTTCGATCTGGCGCGGCTCCCCCGCGAGCCAGAACGGCCGCTCCTCCGCTGCGGGCAAGGAGTTCTCCGGTATGAAAAAGTGACAATGCACAGCCGATGGAGATAAGTTTGACGCGTGGCTTTGTAAATTGGCAAAACGCAAGCCCGCAGGACGCGGCAGGAGACTGCAGATGATATTTTCACAATCCAGAATCGCAACCGTCGCCTTCAACATGCGGTGGCGGCGCGGGCCCTATGGTGGCGGCAACCAGTGGGTCGGCCAGGTCGGCCCCTACTTCGAGCGGTGCGGGTTCCGCACGGTGGCGGGGCTTGTCGCGGGGGTGGACTGCGTTCTCGGAACCCACGCGGGGCTCGGCGGCGGGCTGGCCTTTTCGTATGACGACGTCCTGCGCGCGAAGGAGGAAAACCCTCGCCTGAGGTGCATCCAGCGGATCAACGACAACGACATCCGCAAGGGGACCGACCGGATGGACGCGCATCTGGCCGCCTGCAACCGCGCCGCCGACCACACGGTTTTTGTTTCTGCATGGCTGCGCGACTACCATGCGGAGCGGTGGTTCGACCGCGCGCTCCCGCACAGCGTCATCCATAATGGGGCCGACCCTGCCGTCTTCCACCCGTTTGGAGGCAGGGTCTGGAAGCCCGGAGAGCCTCTGCGCATCGTGACCCACCATTGGTCCGACAACCCGGCCAAGGGGTTTCCTGTGTATGAGGCGATGGATGCGGCGATCGCGGATGGGGCCCTGCGCGGGGTCGAGCTCTGGATTGTCGGGCGATGGCCGGAAAAGATCCGCTGGCGTGCGGCGAGGACATTTCCTGCGTGCTCCGGGCACCGGCTTGCCGCGGTCCTCCGCGAGTGCCATGTGGCGGTGACGGCCTCGCGGTTCGAGCCCGGCGCGATGCATCCGGCCGAGGCCATGCAGTGCGGGCTCCCGCTGCTCTATACCGGCGACACGGGCGGAACCGTCGAGCTTGGCGAGCGCTTCGGCGTCCTTCTTAAGGACGACTTCCAGGCCGCCATCGAGCAGATGAGGTCCGGATACGCCGGCCTGAGAACCCGGATCCTCGAGGAGGCTCCGGGCGGAGACGCCATGTGCGCCGCCTACCGCAGGATCGTTCAACAGCTCGTCTGCTCCGCTTGAAGCCGCACGTTCACTTTTTTGGAGGGCAGGGGATCGGGTGGGCGCTCGACGAGGACCTCACCCGGGCCCGCGCGGCGATGGGAGGGCAAATCGCCACCACTTCCTTTGTGCGGGCCCGGCTCATCCACTCGGCCTGGTGGCCCCCGCTGCTCGAGGCCGGGGCGCGCGCGCTGGACGGAAAGTCGGTCGTCTGCTTCGCCGACAACCCGCCGGCCTTTTATCTGACGAGGCCCGGATTCGAGCAGGCGGCCTCGCGCGTGGACCTGTGGGTCGCGCGCTCGGGCGAGGCGGTCGCACAGTTCCGCGAGCTGGGCCTGCCGGTCGCCTTCGCACCCTACACGGTGGACGCGGCCGTGTTCCGCCCGGCCCCGCCTGGAGAGAGGCTTGCGACCAGGCGGAAGCTCGGGATCGGGGAGGAGGACTTCGTGGTCGGAAACTTCCACCGCGACTCGCTGGAGCGAAACGTCCATTTGCCGAAGGCCCAAAAAGGACCGGACCGGTTCCTGGAGGTGGTGGAGGCGGCCCGGGCGATGGTGCCCCGCCTGAAGGTCCTTCTGGCCGGGCCGCGCCGCCACTGGCTGCGGGCCGCGCTGGAAAGAAGGAACATCCCGTTTGTCTTTTCCGGAGAGCTCGTGGGAGGAGATGATTTTGGCGTCAATGTCCTGCCCCGCGAAACCTTGAACGCGCTGTATTCCGCGCTCGACTGCGTGCTGATTTCCTCCCGGTGGGAGGGGGGGCCGTATTCGGCACTGGAGGGGCTTTTCGCCGGGCGCCCGGTCCTTTCGACTCCGGTGGGCATGGCGGCGGACCTGCTGCCGGGCTGGCTCTACGAGACGCCTGCTGAGGGCGCGGCCTTGCTGGCCAAAGTCGCTGGCGAGCGACCCGACTTTGCCCCGCTCCGCGAAGCGGCCCTGAGGTCCCATTCGCCCGCAGCGCTCGCCTCAGCACTCCTGGCGGCCTACAGGCTGTTTGCATCCGGGATCGAGCCGCTGCCCCGGAGCGCGGCGGCGCTGCTGTTTGCCGGATTGGCCCGGGCGCACAAGGCCTTCCGCTTCCCCCTTCCAAGCCATCCCCGCGTTGCTGCGGCGATGGCGTATGTCGCAAGTGGTCGGACATCCGATGTCCAAGTCGTCCGGCGCGCGGTGGCGGTTGCGCGAGCGGAGCAGGAGGTCCAACGCCCATGACCGCGCGGATCGTCGAGCCGGTCGGGCTGGCCGCCCGGGTGGTTTTTCCCCTGCGCGAGGCGGCATCCCGGCTGCGGCACGCCGGGGCCCGGATCCAGGTGCGGCGGGCGGCCGAAGCGCTGGGCCACCAACCGGGCGGAGCAAAAGTGAACTACGGGCGGCTGTCCGCATGCAGCGTTCGGGGCGGGCTCCCCATCGGCGGCGAGATCAAGCTCATCCCGCTCAAGGAGAGGTTCCCGGAAACATTTGACGCCTTCAACCTGATCTACCTGGTGAGCAGCGCGCTGCCTCCGCATGCCGAGGAGATTGTGGCGGCGGCGAAGGCCCGCGGCGCAAAGCTGGTTTGGAATCAGAACGGGGTCGCCTACCCCGGATGCTACGGGGATTTCTATCCGTGGTTCAACACCCGGATGGCCGGGCTGCGGGCCCAGGCGGACTACATTTTCAACCAGAGCGCGTTTTCGCGCGCCAGCGCGGAAAGGTATCTCGGGGCATCGTCCGCGCCCTCCGAAATCTGCCTCAACCCCGTGGATCTCGACGTCTTCGCGCCGGCAGAGACGGCGCCAGCTCACGATACCTGGCACCTCCTCGCCGCCGGAACAAGCCATGCGCTGTATCGCACGAAGTCCGCCCTCGACACCCTTCGCGCGCTCCTGCGCCGCGGGCGCCCGGCCCACCTCACCATCGCCGGGGAGTTTCGCTGGAGGGGGGCGGGCGACAGCGTCGCCAGGGAGATGCGTGGCGTCGAGCCCCATGTCACGATCCTGCCCCCTTTCCGTCAGAGCGAGGCCCCGGGGATCTACCGGCGCGCCCACGTCCTCTTGCACACCAAGTTCAACGACCCCTGCCCGACGGTTCCCATCGAGGCCATGGCGTGCGGGGTCCCCGTGGTCGCCACGGCCAGCGGCGGAATGCCGGAGCTGGTGAGCGGCGATGCCGGCATCCTGGTTCCCGTCGCTCAGGGCTGGACGCAGGACCTTGCCGGCGACCCGGAATCCCTGGCCGATGCCGTCGAAAACGTCATGGCTCACCACGGGGCGATGCGGCGCGCAGCAAGGGAGCATGCGATGCGGACATTTGATGTCCTACGCTGGATCGAGCGCCACGCGGCCGTTTTTGAAAACCTCGCTGCCAAGCGATGAGACCGCCGTTTTTTAGCGTCCTTCTCCCCGCGTTCAACGCGGAAGCCGACATCGGCCAGGCGCTGCGCGACCTGCTGGCGCAGACGTTCCAGGAATTCGAGATCCTTGTCGTGGATGACGGCTCAACCGACCAAACCGCCGGGCAGGTCGCCGGGTTTGCCAACCCGCGGATCCGCCTGATCCGCCTCGCGAGAAACTCCGGCCTTGTCGGCGCTCTGAATGCCGGACTGAAAGAGGCGCGCGGACAATGGATTGCGCGCCAGGATGCCGATGACCGGTGCCGCCCGGACCGCCTCGCGCGCCAGCGGAACCTGATTTCCCAAAACCCCCGGGGGGTGCTGTTCTACTCCCGCGCCACATTGATCGACCGGCGCGGCTGGTGGAGAGGCCACCTGCGGCCTCCGCTGGAGAGCTCCGCCCTCCGCTGGGACCTCTGCTTCCGGAATCCCATCCCGCACACCTCGGCCGTGTTCCCCACGGACCTTGTCCGGAACGAATTGCACGGCTATCGCGGGGACAATGTGACCGCCGACTTTGACCTCTGGTCCCGACTCCTGCGCCGGGGGGATGCCCACGGAGACAGGGAGGCGCTCGTCTCCTACCGCAACCACGGAGGATCCATCATGGGAAAAGAAAATGCGTCGGGCACGAAGCCGAGCAATGACGGCCTGCGGGAAATCCTCCGGAGCAACCTGCGCGATTGGGCGAAGGCCGGCGAGGAGGACGCGAAGGTGGTCGCGGAGGCGTGGCTTGAGCCGTCTGCCACGCGGTGGGCGCACTATTTTTCGGCGCGCGAGCGCCTGGCCGGGGGGGGCCTGTTCCCGGACCCCTGGCTGGTCGGCGAGGAGGACTACACCCTGATGCACCGTGCGCTCGCGGTTTCTGCGCACTGCGCCGCCGGGATGCTTGCCGCGATGCGGCGGGTCTGCCCGGAGCGGACGCGCTCCCTGCCGCAGCCCAGAACCTGGCTCATCCGCATCGCAAGGGGATTCTAAGTCGCCGTGAAATTTCTCTTCCACTCCAGCCACGCGCACCTAGTTCTTGAGAAAAGCACCACGCGGGTCTCCGGCGGCGCCGAACTCCAAGTGGCCCTCCTCGCCAGGGAGTTGGCCGGGCGCGGGCATGAGGTCGTCATTGCCGCAGGAGATACCGGACAGCCCGAGACCTCCCTCCACGATGGGGTCCGGATTCGGAACGCCGGAAAATTCCAAACTGGCGGCCTCCTCGACACCGCGCGGGCCCTCCCGCGCGTGGCCCACATCCTCCGCGAGGAGGACCCCGACTGGGTCTTTCTGATCGGTTGGACAACCTGGCTTTTTTTGCTCCACCTCATGAGGCCGCTGGGACATTTCCGCCTCGGCTTCATCTGCGGGCTGGATACCGAGGTCAACGGTGGGTTCCGGAAAGCCAACCCGGTCCGGGGCGCCCTCTTCGAGTATGCGATGCGCCGTTGCGATGTGCGGTTCGCCATGACCGGTGACCAGCGCACGCATTTTCTTCGCTCGGGGATGTCGTGCGGGTTTTATCGCAACCTTCTCCTCCCCCGCGCCACCCCCCGCCACCCCGATAAATCCATTGACCTGCTCTGGGTCTCCCGGTGCCAACCCATCAAGCGCCCCCACCTGTTCCTCGACCTCGCCGAACGCCTGCCCGAAGCCAGGTGCCAGATGGTCTGCCCGCGCGAGGACGCTGGACTCTGGGCCTCCGTCGAGGAGCGCGCCCGCCGAATCCCGAACCTCCTCTTCGTCGAGCGCGTGCCCTACCACGAGATCCAGGGGGTCTATGATGCGGCCCGCATCTTCGTCAACACCTCGGAGTGGGAGGGTTGGCCGAACAGCTTTATCCAGTCCGGCCTCGGGTCCACCGCCCTCCTCTCCCTGGAGGTCAACCCCGATCAGCTTTTTCAGAATTACGGGCTCGGATGCTTTGCCGAGGGCTCATTTGATCGCCTGGTCTCCGGGGCCAAGGCCATGTTGTCGGACCCCGAGGCGCTTGCCGTTCAACAAAGTGCGTCCGCCCGGTTTGTCGCCGAACTTCACGACAATCAGCGGGAGACCGATGCGTTTCTTACGGGCCTGGTTTGAGCTGAGCGGTTCTATCAATAGTTCCACGTGGAACATTTTCTCCCACCGTATCCTTCGAATCGTTTCTGAAGTGCGCTCCGAACCTTGAAGGGGGCGAAGTGTTCCACGTGGAACTTTTTAGATCGTCTGGGAGAGAAATCCCCCGTCCACACGCAAGTCAATGCCCGTGACAAACGAACTGGCGTGGGAGCACGCCAGGAAAACTGCGGCCCCTGAGAGCTCGGAAGCGGCGCCGAATCGGCCCATCGGGGTGTGGGAAAGGATGGCGGCTGCGCGCGGAGTGGGGGATCCGTCGTCCTGAAAAAGCAGCTTGCGGTTCTGCTCGGCGGGGAAGAATCCGGGCGTGATCGAGTTGACCCGGACCCCCTTCGGCGCCCACTCGCGGGCGAGGAACTGGGTGAGGCTGAGAACAGCCGCCTTGGCAGCCGAGTAGGCGACGACGCGGGAAAGCGGGAGGTGGGCGGAGACGCTGGCGATATTGATGATGCTTCCCTGCCTGGCAGAGACCATGGCCGGACCGAAAACCTGGCAGGGCAGGAGCGCCCCGCCAACAAGGTTGAGGTCGAAGTTGGCCGTCCAGTCAGAGGCCAGGATGTTTTCGAACGGATTGTCCGGGGTGACCGTGACCTTGGGGTCATTTCCGCCGGCGGCGTTCACGAGGACGGTTGGCATACCGAAGGCGGCTTGGGTTTTCTCCAGGAGGGCATCCAGGCTTGGCTTTGACGAGGCATCCGCCTCAAGGAAAACGGCCTCTCCGCCCGCTTCGGAAATCGCTTGGACGCGCTCCTGGCCCCTGCTGGCATTGCGTCCGGCGACGACGACCCTGGCCCCGGCCGAGGCCAGAGCCTCCGCCAACCCACCGCCCAGCACCCCGGTGGCACCAATGACGACCGCGACATCCTCGGAAAGATCGAAAAGATTCATGGGTGGATGGCATAGCGCATCGCCGGTGAAGAGCCCAGCTTTTTGATTTCCCGAACGAGGCGGGCGGCGTAATCTCTCCTCAATGAAAGACACACAGAGCGAGCCGGACGACCGAAAACTGCCGATCGACCGGGTCGGGGTGAAGGCGCTGCGCTATCCGGTTCAGGTCCGCGACAAGGACCATGCCGTGCAGAGCACGATTGCGACCGTCCAGCTCACCGTGGACCTGCCGCATCATTTCAAGGGGACGCACATGAGCCGGTTTGTGGAGGTTCTCGGCTCCCACGGACCGGTCATTCATGTCGAGAATATCCGGGATATTCTGGAGCAGCTGACAGCGCGCCTGGAGAGCGACTGTGCGCACCTCGAATTTGAGTTCCCATTTTTCCTTGAGAAAAAAGCTCCTGTGTCCGGCGCTGCCGGCCTGCTGGATTACACGGCCACCTTCCGGGCGACGCTGGAAAACGGAACGATGGATTTTGTGGTCGTCGTCGTTGTCCCGGTGACGACCCTGTGCCCGTGCTCCAAGGCGATCAGCCGCGCCGGCGCGCACAACCAGCGCGGCCACGTCACGCTTGCGGTCCGCTGCCGCAAGCCGATGTGGATTGAGGACATGATCCGCCTGGTGGAGGATTCCGCCAGCTCCGAGCTTTACAGCCTGCTGAAGAGGCCGGACGAAAAGGCCGTCACGGAGCGCGCGTATGACAATCCGGTCTTTGTCGAGGACCTGGTGCGCAATGTCGCGGTGCGCTGCGAGGATGATGGAAATGTTTTGTGGTATTGTGTTGAGGCGGAGAATTTTGAGTCGATTCACAACCACAACGCCTACGCGCTGATCGAGAAAAAGCCCTCAGCCCCCTGACTCCAGGGTTTCGCAGAGGCAAGTCCAGCAGGTCGCTCCAAACTCCCTTCGGGCCCTTTCAGGAAGGTCCGGGGCGGGTGATTTGAGCAGTCCGAAAACCGTCGATCCCGACCCCGACATCTGGGCGGCTTCCACTTCCGGCTGCTGTGTAAGCCATGCCTTCATGGCGGGAAGCAGCAGGTATTTCCGGAAGACCGGGGCTTCGAGGTCGTTCCTCCATTCGCTGTTGCGGACGTTTTGTGTGACGGGTAGGACATTTGATGTCCAACCCTTGTAGGCCTCTGCTGTCGGCACCGGGAACGGGGGTTTGAGGAGGATGAGGGGGAGGGGCTCCATGGCCGGCGCGGGCGTCATCTGCTCGCCGCGTCCCCGGCACCAGGCGGGCTTGGAATCGATGAAGAACGGCACATCCGAGCCGAGCTTGGCGGCCATGGCCTGGAGCCGGGCGGTGGAGCAGCCGGTCGCGAGCAGGCGATCCAGTGCGACGAGGACTGCGGCGGCGTCGCTGCTCCCGCCACCCAGGCCCGCCCCGTGGGGGATGTTTTTCGTCAGCGTGGCCCGGAGGTGGAACCGGGTGTTCGTTTCTTCGGAGAAAAGCTCGGCCGCCCGCCAGACAAGATTCTCTGGTCCGGTCGGCACACCGGGTTCCGGGCAGACGAGCTCGATTCCCTCACCCTCCTCCACCTGAATCTCCAGCTCATCGGCGAGAGAGATCGGGACCATCAGGGTTTCAATGTCATGAAATCCGTCCGCCCGCCTGCCGAGGACGCGGAGCACAAGGTTGACTTTGGCGTGGGCCTGAACTGTCATGGGGCCAACATCATCTGCCAATGTCCGCTCCCGCCAAAGAAAAAATCATCGTCGCGATCGACGCCCCGGACCGCGGGTCTGCCCTGCGCCTGATCGACCCCCTGCTGGGCGAGGGGTGCGTATTCAAGGTAGGCCTTCAGCTTTTCACGGCGGCGGGCCCGGCGGTCGTCCAGGAGATCCTCTCCGCAGGGGCGCGGGTTTTCCTCGATCTGAAGTTCCATGATATTCCGAACACCGCCCGCGAGGCGATGCATTCGGCGGTGTCTTTGGGTGTGGACATGGCGACCATCCACCTCTCGGGGGGGCCCTCCATGGTCTCAGCCGCTGTCTCGGCTGCGGAGAATTCAAAGACCCTTGTTCTTGGTGTGACCGTGCTGACGAGCATGGATGACGAGACCTTGGATTTGGTGGGCGTTCACCGTCCGGCGGCCGACCAGGTCCTTCATCTCGCCGGGATGGGCTCCCATTGCGGCCTGCGCGGCGTGGTAGCGAGCCCGCACGAGATCTCCCTTCTCCGCGAGGAGTTCGGCCATGGGCTGGTCATCGTCACCCCCGGGGTGAGGCCGGCCGGAAGCGATGTCGGGGACCAGAGGCGCGTGATGACGCCAGGTGAGGCGATCCGCTGCGGGGCGGACTTCCTCGTGATCGGGCGCCCGATCACCGCAGCCCCGGATCCGCTCGAAGCGTTCCGCAGGATCGCTGCGGAAATCGAGGGCTCGGCGTGAGTTTATTCACACCAAGAAGAAGAAAAGATTTTTTGAGCAAACCCTCTCATCATCTTCATAGTGTGAACAACCCTTGGGAACCCTGTTCCTCGCTTTAAACATCGGTGTTCCACGGGAAATCGTCCCGGTGAACAACCGAGAAGAGAAGTCCGGCAGGGACCAACAAACCGCCGTTTGGAGGAACTTCTTAGAATATCCCCACTGCGGCTCACAGGTTGTTCACAGACTGCACACAAATCCGAAAGGGGGCTTTGGCATTGGCGTCAGCGTCCGCATGTTATAGACATCCCGGCATGAACCTCCTGAAAGGGATTTGGCTCGCAGCGGGGCTTGCTTCGGCGACAGCCCATGCGGAGACGCTGTATATCAACTATTCGGTGAGCGTTGATGGGGCCCGGCTGGCCGCATTTACAACGAGCATCATCCATGCGGATGCGAAAGCGGACCTTTCAAAGGCGCATGAAGCGGGCTCGAAGGTTCTGGCGTATCTGAGCGCGGTCGAGGTCGCGCCGGATGCTCCCTACCGGAAAAGGTTTCTCAAGGACAAGATTCCGGTGCTCGGTCGGAATGAGACGTGGAAAAGCGATCTGGCCGATGTTTCGAGCCCGCTCTGGGCGGACCTCATTGCGGACCTCGCCGACGAGGCGGCGGCCAAAGGGTTCGACGGGTTTTTCCTGGACACGATGGACAGCGTGGATGTGCTGGCCGAAAAATTCCCCGCGAGGGCCGAGCAGCTTCGGGGCGGGCTGGTCCGGACGGTTGAAGAAATCCGGAAGCGGCATCCCGGCAAGCCGATTGTGATCAACCGCGGGTTCTCCGTGCTGGAGGCTCTGCGGCCTTCGATCAGCGGGGTGCTCGCCGAGTCGCTCTACCAAACGTATTCTTTTGAGAAGGCGGCCTATGGGCCTGTGGGGAAGGAGGAAAGCGCGTGGCTGATGGAGCGCCTGCAGAAGGCCAAGGCGATGGGTCTGCCGATCTATGTGGTGGACTATGTCGCGCCGGACAACCGGGAGCTGGCGGACGGGACAGCTCAGAAAATTCTCTCCGACGGGTTTGTTCCCTTCATCACGACGCCGGAACTCTTCGGGGTCTCCCTGGCCCCGGTGCGGCCCGTCGCCAGGAAAATTGCCGTCCTCTACGGGAGGTCTGTCGACCTCGAGAGCGGCGGCTCCCGCTACTGGCCGGCCGACACCTGGATTGGGCAGTGCCTGCAGATGCCCCTCGAGTGGATGGGATACGAGGTCGAATACCTTGATGCGATGGCGGGGCCGCTCCCCGAGCTGGACGACAGCTACGCAGCGATGGCTTTCGATCCCTTCAACGAGTGGCCGGGCGCCGTGCAGAAAGATGTGCTGAAGTGGTTTTCCGGGCGCAAACAAAAACCCCTGCCCGTCCTCGTGCTCGGAAAAATCCCTTTTGACGACCGCTATGCGGCGGCCTTCGGGAAGCTGCTGGGCATGGAGATCGACATGCGCACGGCCGGCACCTTGAACCAGCCGGCCGGATTTCGGACCGCGGATTCGCCGGTCGTCAAGGGCGAGACGCCTCTGCGGATGATCCCCTACAACTATCCGGTTGTCCGCGCTCCCGAATCGGCGGAGGTTTTCGTCTCGGCGAAGTTCACGGTTCCGGGCAGCGCGGTCCAGAACTCCTTCGATGCGGTCTTCACGGCCCCGTGGGGAGGGGTGGCTCTCCTTCCCTTCCTGCGCTTCGAGCGGCCGGACAACGTCATTCTGTGGGGGATCGATCCGTTTGCGTTCCTTCAAAGCGCGCTCCGGCCCCCGCCCTTTCCCGCCCCGGATGCGACGACCCGCGACGGGCTGCGCCTCTTCTTCAGCCACGTGGACGCTGACGGGTTCAGCAACGTCTCCGCCGTGGATCCCCTGAAGCTGACGTCGGAAGTCATCCGCGACGAGATCTACAAAAAATACCCGGTGCCCATTACGTCATCGGTGATCGAATCCGAGGTGCGGGGTTACCTGAAGCGCCAGAAGCCGGGCGATGAGAAGCGCCTGATGGAGGTGGCCCGCGGGATCTTTGCGCTTCCGAATATCCATATCGCCTCGCATACGTATTCCCACCCGTTTTTTTGGATGTCCGACGACCGGACGATGACGCTTTACGAGGTGCAGTCGCTGGTGCTCGGAGACCAGTATGACATGGGGGAGATCAACCCGGAGCGCGAGATCAAAGGCTCGATCGACTTCATCCGGCGGGAGCTTGCGCCGGAGGGCAAGCCGGTCGACCTGATCCTCTGGTCGGGGAACTGTCGGCCGGGCCCGGAGGCCCTGGCCATCTCCGACGGGATGGCCGCCGAAAATCTGAACGGCGGAGACACGGTGATCTCCCGGCTGCGCCCAAGCCTTTCAGCCGTCGCCCCGCTGTCGATGAAATGGGGGGACCGGCTCCAGATCAACGCCGCCGTGCAAAACGAAATGCTGTTCACCAACGGCTTCCAGGGCCCCCGGTGGGGAGGCTACGCCAACGTCATCCAAACGTTTGAGCGGACGGAATCCCCCCGGCGCCTGAAGCCCGTCAACATCTACTTTCACATGTTCATGGCGGACCGGCTGGAATCCCTAAATTCGCTCCGGACAGTTTTCGACTGGGCGGTGGCCCAGCCACTGCAGGCCACGACGGCCTCCGAATATGCGCGCATCGTCCGGCAGACGCACGCAGCTGCCATATTCTCGAGCGGGCCGGCGAGCTGGATTGTCGTTCATGGCTCCGACCTGAGGACGCTCCGCCTTCCAGACGCCGGGCTGGTTCCCGACGTGTCAGCCTGCCGGAACATCATCGGATGGAACATTCACGAGGGCCAGATCTACCTCGCGACCGGGCCGGGCCCGCGCTCGGAAATTGTGCTTGCAAAGTCTCCCGCTCCGCACCTCTACCTCCAGAGCGCGACGGCTGAGGTCGAGGTTACGCGCTTCGGGAGCCGGGAGATTTCGTTGAGGGCCGCGGACCACCGCCCCATCACCATCACGCTGGCCGGGCTTGCCGCGTCGGCTCCCTGCGATGTCACGCTCAACGGCCAGGGCCAGCGCCTTGTCTCCGGGCCCGACGGCCGGCTCGTGATCCGGGGCGACAAGGGCGTCGATTTGCAGGTGGTGGAGGCGCCGCTGCCGTGATGGCCAGTCCTCTCCGCCCGGGCTCGCTCCCGTTTCTCATCGGGCTGGTGATCGCGGTGACGCTGCTGGTCCTTTTCCTCCTGATTCCGGGGCAGGAGAAGGTTCTTGAGCGGGCATTGGCCGACCGGGATCTCACGAGGGTCGCGAAGCTCTATGAGGGGACCCCCGAGGCGGCGCGCGCCAAAAACCCTGAGCTCTTTGCCCTTCTGAAGGCGCGGGTGGACCTGGACCAGGCGATCGCGGCGGCGGGGACCCAGATGTTTGATGCGGCGCTGACCGCGAGCCTGGCCGCCCCGTTTCTTGGGCTCCTTGGCGACGGGAAGTATGGTCCGGGCGCAGCGGAGGGGCTGGCCGAGACGCTGGCTCTCTCCTCCTCGCCGGAGCAAATCGCCAGGACGATGCACGAGGTGCCCGGGGGGCCCGCAGCAGCCTCCCGCCTCTGGCAGAACATTGCCAGGACCGCAACCCAGGCCGGCAACCCGGTCGCCGCCGCCAGCGCGCTCTCGGCACTCTCGGATGGCAGCCCGGCCTCCACCCTCGAAATCGCCTCGCTCTGGCAGCAGGCGAACCGCCCGGGGAAGGGGATCGAAATCATCAAATCCTGGCTGGACCGCAACCCCGGGCCCCTCGAAAAAGGGGATGTCCCCCTCGCCCGGCTCTACCTCGATCTCCTGCGCCAGGAAAACTTGAACAGCGAGGCGCTGGATTTCCTCATCGCCCACCAGAGGACCCTCTCCGCCGGGCTGCCCGGGCGGGAATTCGTCGATGCCGTTTCCCGGACCGCCCTTGCTTCCGGCCGCTCGGCCGACGCCCTCCCCATCCTCAAGGCGTGGGACCAGGAGCACCCGGACGATGCCGACTCCTGGCTTCTCCTCGCGAACCTCGCCATGGGGGTGGGGGACCAGGCGTCCGCCGCCAGCGCCCTCACAAACTACCTCAAACTGCACCCGGACGACAAAAATGTGCAGCTCCTCCGCGCGCAGGCCCTCGAGTGGAGCGGGAAGCCGGGGGAGGCGTTTGACGCCTACCTGCCCCTCGCGGCCGGCGGGTCGCGGCCGGCGGTGGACCGCCTCATCGCCCTCGCCCCCGGCCTCTTCCGGGAGTCCGAGCTGGCCGGTGTTCTCCCGAAATTTCTGCCGGCGACCGGAACCAGCCCGGACCTCCTGACCCTCGCGCGGCTCTATGTCCTCGAGGGAAAATACGATCTGGCCCGGGACTTGTTCCGGCGCCATCTCGGCGTCCATCCCGACGACCTCGAGGTGATGAAAAGCCTGGCGGAGATCGACTGGGAGGACCAGTTGTTCGAAGAGGCCCGCTCCCTTTACGCCCGCGCCCACAAGCTGGACCCGGGGAACATCGGGTTCGAACACAAGCTCGTCCAGCTGGACTGGATCGAAGGCCGCTTCGAGGGGGTTGTGGAGAGGCTGCGCGCCCTGGCAGAAAAAACCAGGAGCCCCGATATCATCCAGGAATTTTACTCCGCCTCGGAAAGCCAGGGAGATATTTCCGCGCTGGTGGACGCGATGGAGCTCAAGCTCTCTGTCGAGCCCGACGCCCCGGCCGACACGTATCGAAACCTCGCGTATTACAACACGATGCTCGGCCGCCCGGAGGCCGCCCGGGACGCCATCGCAAGGGGGCTCAAGCGCTACCCGGAGAGCCGGTATTTCCGTGAGGAGCTGGCTTATCGCCTCGTCGCTGCCGGAGATCCCAAGGCAGCCCTCACGGCCCTCGAAGGAAAAGTCGGGCGCGATGCGTCCCTGGACCTGAAGTCCACCTACGCCTGGCTCCTGCTCCAGGCTGGACGCCAGAAAGACGCCCTGGCATTCCTCCAGGAGTCCCTCACACCGAAGGAGAGGCAGTCGCCGGATATCCTGGACCTCACGGGCAGCCTTTTGGAGGAGGCCGGGCGGTTCCGCGAGGCCGAGGCGCTCTACCGCGAGGCGATCCGGGTTCTCCCCGGAAACCCGAAATTCCAGCTGGCCCTTGCGCGGGCTCTCGGTGCGCAGGGGCGGCAGCGCGAGATGCGCGCCGTGCTCGCGGGCATCGACCTCGACAAGCACCCCGGCGCCTCCCGCGACGCCGCGCAGGTCTATCTCGACCTCGAGGACTACCGCCAGGGAGCCGCGCTGCTGCGGCGCTACCTTGCGGGACCCAAAGGGGCCGACGACTCGCTGGCTTGGCGGATGCTCGGCGATGCCACCCTCTCATCGGGCGATGTCGAGCGTGCCAAGAGGGCTTACCGCCGCGCCCTCCAACTCGTGAACAGGGAAACCAAATCCCCGTGAGCTCCCTGCGCGCCGCCCTCTTCCTGCTCCTCCTGCTCTGCACCCTTCCCGGCAGCTCGCGGGCCCAGCTGGCCGATATCCTCGACACCCCGGAACTGGCCGAGCCCGACCTCGAGCCGATGCCCGACGACGATGACCCGCCCCCGCCCGAGCCGCTCTTCGAAAAGCAGAAGCGCCTGCTCTACCTCCTCGCGCGTCTCAAGCGCTCGCTCCCCGCCCGGCCGCTGGCCGCCCGCATCCTCACCCAGGCCCCGTCTGACAAGGAAACCCTGCTTGTCCTCGCTTCGATGGAGCTCGAACGCAAGAACGCGGCCGGCGTCCTCCACTACGCGCGAAGGTTCCTCAAGTTCTACCCGAAAGACGACCAGGGCTGGTATTTCATCTCTGCGGCCGAAAGCCTGATGGGCCACCATGCGGCCGCGAAGGGGATCCTTGAAAAAATGAGGGCCGAGCTTTTTGCGGACAGGGATTTTCCCTATCAGGTCGACCTGGCCTCCACCGCGCGGCTCTCGGGCGACTGGAGGACCGCCCTGGCGGTTTACAAGGAGCTCCTCCAGGACGGCCAGACCGCACGGCCGCTCCGGGAGGAGGCGCGCCGAATCATCGACGAGATCTACCGCGAGCAGCTCCCGCGCGTGAATCTCTCCGCCGATTACCAGCACCTCTTTTCCACGGGGGACATCCTCCGCACCGACGCGGCGTGGGAGAGCCCGCTCACCAACCGCATCCGGCTGTTTCTGAACCTCCACCGCGACGACCTCTACCAGAAAGCCAATGGATCCCTGAAATCCCTCCGCGACTCCCGCATGGAGGGCACGGCCGGGATCGAGGCGCACCTCGCCCAGTCGTGGCATCTCACCGCCGAGGCGGGGGGGTCGTCCGCCGGGTTTCTGGCGGCCGCCGGGCTGCGCCGCCAGATCACCCCCACCCGCTCGTGGTTCGTCGGGGGAAATTACAACCAGCGGGCCACCGACAGCCTCTCGCTCGAAATCCTCGACGGGCGGCAGAGCCGTGCCTTTGCCGGCTTTGACTGGACGCTGGACGATGAGTCCAACTGGCGGGTTGCCGGGACCGCCTACGGGCGCGTGGCCACCGTGGACAGCCAGCTCCTCGGCCATGGATGGGGGCTGGAATGGCAGGTCGAGCGCGTCCTCGTGCGCGATCCGGTGAATATCCGCCTCGCCTACATCGGGCAGTATTCGCGCTTCGACACGACCTCGACCGATGCCTCGCTGGTGCAGCCGCTCTTCGATCCCGGGGCAACTCCGGCCCAGGAGGTCGAGGCTCTGGATTTTGAAGGGATCATCGCGGGTTCGCCCGAGACGCTCATCGACCCGGAGATCAGCTACCAGGGGCTGTCGCTGACGGCCCGGCGGGACATCCTTCCGCAGTGGAGCCTCGAGCTCACCGGGGTTTTCGGATACTACCTCGACAGCAGCCAGCTCAACTACGGAGGCTACGTCCGGAATACCTGGCGCCCGAGGAAAAGCATGGAAATCCTGGCCAGCGCCGGCTATATGAGCAGCGGTGCCCAAAGCAACACCGGCTCGGAGGTCTTCGAGCTCTCGCTTGCGTTGCAGTGGCTTTTCTGAATGATGACCCCGATGACCACGAAACTCCCCTTGCCCGCGATCCTGGTGGCCGCGCTGCTTCCTTTGGGAGGATGCGCCTCCCGCGTGGATTCCGGCCCCGCCACCCCTTCGATCTCCCTCTCCGGGCGGGTGATCGTCGCCCCCTTCCGGAACGCGACCGATGACGACCATGCCGGCCAGGCATTTGCAGATCTCATCGGCACGGCGCTTGCCGTGCGCGGGCTCGACATCGTCATGCTCCCGCCCAAGCCCGTCAACGATCTCGGCGAGGCGCCCCCTTACACGAACGAGGACCTTGCCGAGGCCGCCCGCCGGCACAGGGCCTCGGGAATCGTGCGCGGCACCGCGATCGAATTCCGATATAAAACCGACCTCGACGGCGATCCTGCTGCCGGAGTCTATGTCGAGATCCTCGACCCCGCCGCAAAAAATGCGGTCTGGCACGCCACGTCCTCGCGCACGGGGCTGATCTATTCTTCGCTGGCACAGACGGCCCAGAAGGCCTCGCGGGACATCGTGGCCCGGATGCCCCTCCGCTGAGTGGAAAAGGCGTCCCGCGTGGATGAGGAAGTCCGGTCGGTGGCTGAGCGCCTCTGGAAGGGCGGAAGCTCGGCGGGAAGCCGCGCGATCGATTTTGGTGTCCTCCTGGCCGTCGTGCTCGCGGCCAGCTGGGCGTTCGACCACAACCCCCGGGGCTGGATCGCCACGAACCCCTCCCTCTTTTTCCTGCTGCCGCTCCTCATGGGCGGCCGCTACGGCCCGCTGGCCGGCCTGCTCAGCGGCGCGGGGGCGGCGGCTGTCCTTCTCGTGTCGGCCATCCTCCAGACCGGAGGCGCGGCTGCGGACATCGCGTCGGCCTCAAAGTTCGCCCTGATCTGCCTGCCGCTGGCCGGCGCCATCTGCGGGGAGGTCCAGAGGTTTCTCTCCAAGGATGTCATTCGGGCGCGGATCCAGCTCGACCAGACGTCGCGGCGGATGCGGGCGCTGGACGAGCAGGTTTTCATCCTCGCGGAGACGAAGGACGAGCTGGACCGCGAGCTGGCCCTTCTCAACGCCGACGCGGCCAACATGGATTACGAAATCCGCCGCGTCCTTCAGAGCCCGCCCGAGCGGTTCTACGGCGCGCTGCTCGGCGTCCTCGGCCGCAAAGCCCGGCTCTATGAGGCGGCGATCTATGAGGTTGGCCCGCCGTGGAGGCGCGCGGCCTACTCCGGGAAGCCGGACATCTGGCCGGAGCACGACCGGTTTGATGGGTCCCCGGTCGTCCAGGCCGCGCTTGCGGAAGGAGCGATCGCGACGCTTCCCGAGCTCTGGGACCGCCAGCCCACGTGCCCCGATGACTTCCTGGTGGCCTGCCCGATTGGCGCGGCGGACCGCCCGGCCGCGATGCTCGTGGTTCGCTCCATGCCGTTCTCGTCGATGAACGCCCGCGGCATGCAGATCATCGAGACCATCTGCCGGTGGATCTCGGAATTCTCCGACTTGCAGCACCAGGCCTCCGGGCTCTTCGACCCCCGGCGCCTCGTCGGGATCGAGGACTTCGAACGCCTCCTCGCGCTCGCCTGCCTCGTCCAAAATAAATTCCAGCTCTCCTCCTCGGTCATCCTTCTCCGTCCTGCGGAGGGAGATCGCGTGGAGCCGGACCGGATGCGCGACGCGATTGAGAGCTCGGTCCGCCTTGGCGATGTGCTGAGCGCCACCGGGGCGGCGGCCCCGCACATGGTCCTGCTGCTTCCCCTCACCGGGCAGCGGGGCGCCGAGATTTGTCTGGAGCGGGTGATTGAGCAGGCGGGCGCCCTACCCGGGGCGGCCGTCGAAATCCGCGGGGAAATCCTTCTCACGTCCGACGTTCCAACGCTGGAGGCCTTCCGCGCGCGCGTCGCGGGGCTTCTCTCCAAGCCATGATCCTCTCGGCTCTGATGGGGGCCCTCGGGGTCGCCCTCGAAATTTTCGCGCTGAGGGAGCTCCTTGTCGTGGGCTCCCCCTGGTCGGCGCTGGGCCTCCATGCGGGCGCCTGCCTGCTGATTGCATCCGCTGCGGTGCGCCTGCCCACCGCGCGGCGGCTGTTTCCCGGTGCCAGGAGATGGCTTTTCTGCCTGATGTTTTCCTTCCCTGTCCTGGGAATCGCCTGCACGGCGGCCCTGCTGGGGGTGATGCTGCTGGTCCCCGAGCGCGTTGGAGTGGAAAGCCGGGCGGTCATTGGAATCCCCGGCGCGGCCGGCGCGGTGGCTGTTCCCGTGGGGGGAAACCGGGCGCGCTCGATCATTCAGGTCCTCTCCTCGTCCGACACGCTGGCGCGGCGGGATGCGGTCCTCTCCCTGCGATCAGAAATCTCGCCTGCGGCAGTGCTGATCCTTCAGCGGGCCGTCGGGGACAGCGACGAGCAGGTGCGCAACTATGCCCAGAGCGAGCTTTCCAAGTGGACCGAGAGGGCTGAGCTCGAGGTCAAGCGGCTCCAGGAGCTGGCCGGGGCGCCCGGCGCCCCCGACCAGGCGGTCCTGGCGCTGGCCGAGTGCTGCCGCGAGCTGGTGGGCAACCACCTCGCGGGACCTGAGCTCGCGGCCAAATTCCTGCGGCTCTGCGTGGCCAGCCTCGACCGGATCCCTGCGGAAAGCCCCGTGCGCGGCAACGCCGACCTCCTGGCGGTTTCCTGCCTCCTCCGCCTGCAGGAGACCGCGCGGGCGAGGGAAGCTTTTGACCGCCTGGTCGCCAGCGGCTACGCCCACGAGTTCCTCACCGGGCTGAAGCTGCGCCTGCTCTTTCACGAGAGAAAATGGGAGGAGCTGCGCTCGGAGATCCAGCTGGCCGCCGCGAGCTCGGTCCAGCCTCTAAAACTCTGGGGGAGCCCAGCCCTATGAGCCGGCCGGATATCTGCCTTGTCCTGGAGGGAACGTTTCCGTATGTCCGCGGCGGGGTCTCCGGGTGGGTGGACCAGCTCATCAAGGCCCACCCCCACCTGAGGTTCGCCATCTTCTTCATCGGCTCCGACCAGAGCGCCACCAAGACGCGGTTCTACGAAATTCCTGAAAACGTGGTGGATTTCCAGATCATCCACCTTTTTGAGCGGCCGCCCGCCGACGACCTTGCCGCCCCGCGGCTCGACAGCCGCGTCAAAAAGGACCTCCGCGAGCGCCTGGAGGCCATCTATTTCGCAGACGGCGATGACGGGAGGGCGGCCGCCGTCCAGTCCATGGCCGCCTGGCTCGACGCCGGCGGGCAGTCCGTGCGCTTCGGCAACCTCCTCCACGACCAGACGAGCTGGGAGATCCTCCGCCGGTTCTACGAGCTCCAATTCCCACAGGTCTCGTTCATCGACTTTTTCTGGACCTGCCGGTTCCTGCACCAGCCGCTCTGGCGGATGATGAAGTCGGTGTCGCTGGTCCCCGACGCGGCCGTCTACCACTGCATCTCGACCGGCTACGCGGGGGCGCTGGGGGCGCTGGCCTCGCACCGCCGGGGAGCGCCCTGCTTCCTGACCGAGCACGGGATCTACACCAAGGAGCGCATGATCGAGGTCGTGCAGGCGGACTGGATCCACGAGCCGCCGGGGCACGGGATCCTCTCCGGCTCCGGCCGCCTCGCCCTCAAAAACCTCTGGATCCACATGTTCACGTTCCTGGGCGTGATGACCTACCGGGCCTCGGACCCCATCATCTCGCTCTACAGCGGAAATGCGCGGCTGCAGGCCGAGTTCGGGGCCGATCCCGACAAGCAGGAAATCATCCCGAACGGGGTCTTTCCCGCCCGCTTCCAGTCGGCGCGCGACCGCCTGGCGCTCCGGCCGGACCCGTCCCCGTGCCGGGTCGGATTCATCGGCCGCATCGTCCCGATCAAGGACATCAAGACCCTCCTGAGGGCGTCGCGCATGGCGGCGGATGTCGTCCCGGATCTCCGCATCTCGCTGCACGGGCCGGCCAGCGAGGACGAGGCCTACAGCGAGGAGTGCCACGAGATGGTCGCCACGCTCGGGCTGCAGGAGATGGTCCGGTTTGCGGGCCCGGGAAGAGTCGAGGAGATCCTGGCGGAGGAGGATCTCATCGTTCTCACCAGCATCAGCGAGGCGCTTCCCCTGGTGATCCTTGAGGCCTTCGCCTGCGGAACCCCCGTCGTGGCGACGGATGTCGGGGCCTGCCGCGAGCTCCTCAACGGGCGCACGCCCGAGGACAAGGCGCTCGGGCGCGCCGGGATCCTCACCGAGATCGCCTCCCCCTCGGAAACCGCCGAGGCCATCGTCCGCCTCGCGCGCGACCCCGGGCTCCGTCTCAAGATGGGCCGTGCCGGGCTGGCGCGCGTCAGAAAGTTCTACGACCAGAAGCAGGTGATGGAGCGCTACGACATGATTTACAAGACGCTCAAGTCCGGAAAGGGGGCCGCATGGCGGGCATAGGGTTCCGGCTGCAGGGGCTGATGCGCTCCCGGACGTATGCGGGGGTCTTTCGCGCCTACCTCTACGCCGCGCTCATCAGCAGCGGACCTCTCGTCCTGTCGATCACCTCGCTCTCGCTCCTGGGGCTTGCCGTGGCGGCCTTCCAGGGGCCCGACCTCACGCTCTTCTTCAGCTCGGTCACCTTCATCTACAGCACGAGCATGATTCTGACCGGTCCGATGCAGCTGGTGCTGGTGCGGTGCGTGGCGGATGCCGAGTTTGCCGGCCACCGCGAGCGCGTCTGGCCGCTCCTGACGCGCTTCATGGGCGTGGTGGTTCCCGTCCAGATCGCCTTTTCCGCCGCCTGCTTCATGCTCTTCACGACGACCGGGCTCCTCTTCCAGCTGTCGTGCGTCTTCCTCTCGGTCCAGGTCGGCATGATGTGGCTCCTCAGCGGTCTGCTCACCGCGCTCAAGTATTACAACCGCGTGGTGGGATCGTTCGTTATCGGATACGCGGCCAGCCTCGCGCTGGGCTGGGCGTTCTTCCGCTGGGTCGGCCCGGACTGGCTCATGGCCGGCTTCGCTCTCGGCCACTTTATCCTGATCCTCATGCTGCTGATCTGCATCCGCCGGGAAACGCCGGATGCGGAGGGCCAGGAGGGCGTGCGCTCGGTGACGGATGCGCTGAGGGCCTACAAGCTCATCGCCCTCTGCGGCCTCGCCTACAACGTCGGCATCTGGGCGGACAAATTTCTGTTCTGGTGGTTTGGAGACGGGCGGATCCAGATCAACGGATTCCTTTTTGCGATGCCCTTGAACGACCATGCGGTCTATCTGGGATTCCTGAGCATCATCCCCGGCATGGCGGTTTTTCTGCTGAAATTTGAGACCGAGTTCTCGAGCCATTACGCCGGGTTTTTCGGGGATCTCGTTGCCAAGGCTCCCCTGGAGGCGCTCGAGCGCCGCCGCGTGGGGATGGTGGATTCCCTGAGGGCGGAGGTGCTGGATCTCGTGAAATACCAGGGGACGTTCACGCTGGTCCTCCTGGTGCTTGCCGATCGGATCATGCCTCCGCTCGGGCTCGGGGCCCTTCAGACCGGGGTCTTTCAAGTCGTGCTGCTCGGATCGTTCCTCCTCCTGCTTTTCCTCACGTTTTTGACGGTGCTTTTCTACCTGGACGAAAGGCGTTCGGCGCTCCTGTGCTGCGCGGTGTTTGCGGCAACGAACATTCTGGTGACCGCGGCGAGCATCCACTTCGGGGAGCAGTGGTATGGCGTGGGCTTTGTGGCCGCCGCCATGGCGGGCCTGGTCCTGAGCTCGTGGCTGGCCGAAAAGCACATGGAGACCCTGCTTTTTGATACCTTCACCCGCCAGCCCATGTATCCTGACGACAACCAACCATGAAAATCCTTATCACAGGCGGCGCCGGATTTATCGGCAGCCACATCGTGGAGGCGTTCCAGGGGCGCGCCGAAATCCTCGTTTTCGACAACCTTCGCTCGGGGAGGCTCAGCAACCTCGCAGGGCTCGACCACCAGTTCATCAGCGGGGACATCGAGGACGCCGCCGCGCTGTCCGGCGCGCTGTCCGGGGCGGACTACGTCTTCCACCTTGCGGCCCTGGTGAGCGTGCCCGAGTCGATGGCGAAGCGGGAGGAGTGCGTGCGCATCAACGCCCTCGGAACCCTCAACGTGCTCCGGGCGGCCGCAGAGGCGGGGGCAAAAAAGCTCGTGCTGGCCAGTTCGGCGGCGGTCTACGGCAACAGCCCTGCCAGCCCGAAATGCGAATCCATGCGCCCCGAGCCGCTCAGCCCGTATGCCGTGACTAAGCTCGACGGCGAGTTCTACTGCGACATGTTCGCGAGGGAGGGGTGGCTGCCGACCGCCGCCCTCCGGTTCTTCAACGTCTTTGGCCCGCGCCAGGACCCGGCCTCTGCCTACGCCGCCGCCGTCCCGATCTTTATCCGGCAGGCGCTGGCGGGCGAACCCCTCACCGTCTTCGGCGACGGCTCCCAGACCCGGGACTTCGTATTTGTGAGGGACATCGTCCGCGCGCTGGAATTCTGCGCGACAACGGAGGGTGTCGAAGGCGTTTTTAACTGCGGCTACGGGGACTCGATTTCCATCAGCGACCTGATCGGGATCATCCTCCGCGAAACGGGATCCCCCTCGCCCGTCGTCCACCGGCCGCCCCGCGACGGGGACGTGCTGCACTCGCGCTCCGACCCCTCCAGGCTCCTGGCGGCCGGATGGCGGCCCGGGCACGGGCTCTCCAGCGGCCTGGCGGAAACGATTGCCTCCTTCCGGGCGGAGGCCTGATTACCGGAACAGCCCGAGGAGGCAGTCCGAGACCTCGGTGGCGGAGACCTCGTTCATGCAGCGGAAGTCGATCGGGCAGGTGCGGAGGAAGCACGGGCTGCACTCGGCCTGACGGCGGACCACCCGGCTCAAGGGTCCGCGCGGGCCCGTCAGGGCGGGCTCGGTCGATCCAAAGATGGCAACAAGGGGAACACCCAAAAAGTCCGCGAGGTGCATCGTGCCGGTGTCGTTGGTGACAAGGGCGGACAGGCCGCACAGAACGCCCATGAGCTCATCGAGAGTGGTCTTTCCCGTCAGGTCCTCCACCCCGGTCAGGCCCTCTGCAATCTCCGCTGCGAGAGCGGCGTCGGCGGCTGTTCCGACGATCACCCAGCGGCAGGGGGTTTTGGAGGCGACGTTCGAGATGACCTCCCGGAAGCGCGCTGCGGGCCAGCGCTTTGCCGGGCCGTATTCCGCCCCCGGACAAATCCCGATGACGGGCCCGGCCGGAGGCCTCCACATCGAGGGAATCGCAGGCGGCCGCACGCCTCCGCAGCGCTCCGCGATCCGCCAGTAGCCGTCCGCGTGGTGGGGGGGGTGCTGCGGCTTCTTTTTTGGCGGACTGATGATCTGGTTGAGCAGGGCGCTGCGGTGGTGGCCGGCGGTCCCGACCCGGCGCGGGATGCCGGCGAGCCAAACCTCCAGCGCCGTGCGCAGCGAGTTGGTGAGCAGCACCGCAACATCGAAGCGCCCGCGCAGCCTGGCAGCGACCGAAAGGACGGAATCGGCCTTCTCGAAGGCGATAACCTCATCCACCTCGGGCACCCGCCGCCAGAAGCCGGCCAGCTTCGCCGGGGCAAGCACGGAGAGCCGCACATCCGGCCGGGACGTCTTGAACGCCCGCGCCGCGTCCACCGACATGACGGCATCCCCCAGCCAGTTGGGAGAACGCACGACGATCCGGAACGGCTTCAGCTCCGCCGCCCCGTGCGGCAGCCAGGTCCCGCGCTTGGCGGAGGCCGTCAGGAAATTCGGCCAGGGCACTTTCCAGCGGTTGTGAACCCAAAACCAGTCGCGCGGGGACTCCCGGATCTGGCGCTCAAGCGCCGCGTTGAGGTCGGCGGTCAGCTGGTCCGCACGATCCGCCCGCCAGGGGACCTCCTCGCTGAGCACGACGCGCCACCTCGCGAAGCCATCCGTGTAGATCGCCACAGGAATCACCGCGGCATTTGTCCGCAAAGCCAGCGTGGCCGCCAGCGGGGACGTCGAGGCCAGGCGCCGGAAAAACGGTGTCCAGACGCCGGCGTCCCCGGCATTTTGATCGACCAGCACGCCCACGATCCCCGGCTCCCGGAGCAGGGCGATGGCCGCACTGAACCCCTTCTTCCGGTCAAACGTCGCCACGCCGAGCCGGCGCCGGTCGCGGTTCACCAGGTCGTCCACCAGCGGGTTGCGCAGCGATTGATAAACCGTTCCAAAACGCGCTTCGGGGACCTGGAAAACCAGCTGCGCGTAGAGCTCCCAGTTGCCGATGTGGTTGATCGCAAGGACGACCGGCCGGCCGTTCGCAATGTTCGTCCGGATCCGGTCGAGCCGCTCGATCCGGGCGATCTCCGCAATTTTTTCCTGGGTGAGCGCCGGCATCTTGAACGCGCAGACCGCGTTGGCGCCCAGCGTCGTGAAGTGCCGGAATGTCAGGCCCCGGATGGCGGATTCTGCCATCTCGCCCTCGAAGGCCTTGCGAAGGTTTTCCCTTGCGAGCCGCCGATAGCCGGGCAGGATGGCCCACAGCACCGCCCCCACCGCCTGGCCGAGGAGGAAGCACGCCGGAAGCGGGAGGAGGCGGATGATGCCCACCACCCACGCCGCCAAAAAATAAACCAAACGATCTGCCATGTCGGAAGAAACTCATACCTGCAACGACGGCCGCCCGGAAAGCAATTCCATTGCCCCCGGGGGGATTGTCGGGGTGCTCGGCGGCGGGCAGCTTGGCCGGATGCTGGCGATCGCGGCGCGGCGGATGGGATACCGGGTCCACACGTTTGAGCCCCAGGCCGACTGCCCGGCCGGCCAGATCAGCGACGTGGAGGTGAATGCCTCCTACGACGACCCCTGCGCTCTGGAGGAGTTCGCCCGGGCCGTCGATGTCGTCTCGTTCGAGTTCGAAAATATCCCGATTGCGGCGATCGGGCGCATTGCAAAGCTCCGTCCGGTGCGCCCCCGCGGAGAGGTCCTGCACGTCTGCCAGAACCGCGAGCGCGAAAAGCTTTTCCTCCGCGCGAACCAGATCCCCTGCGCCCCGTTCGAGCTGGTGGATTCCGCCGATTCCCTGCGGAGCGCCCTCGACGTGATCGGAACACCCTCGGTCCTGAAGACGGCGGATTTCGGGTATGACGGCAAAGGTCAGGTCAAGCTGCGGGGCGGGGAGGATCCCGGGGAGATTTGGAGGCGCTTCGGAGCCCCCCGCGGAGTTCTTGAAAAGTGGATCGATTTTCAATCCGAGCTCTCGGTCATCTGCGCCCGGGGGATCGACGGATCGATGGAGGCGTTCCCCGTCTCGGAAAACCACCACGCCAACCACATCCTCGACCTGTCGATCGTTCCAGGCCGCTTCCCCGTGGCCGTTCAGCGCGAGGCCACAGACCTTGCCAAGCGGATCACCGGGGCCCTCGATGTCGTCGGCCTCCTTGCGGTCGAGATGTTCCTGACCGCCGGCGGCGACCTCATCGTGAACGAGCTGGCCCCGCGCCCCCACAACTCCGGACACTTCACCTTTGACGCCTGCCTGACCAGCCAGTTCGAACAGCAGCTCCGCTCGGTCTGCGGGCTGCCCCTCGGCGCCACCAACCTCCTCCGGCCCGTGGTCATGTGGAACCTCCTTGGCGACCTCTGGAATGCCGGCGAGCCGGACTGGCGCGCGATCCTCTCCGACCCGCGCGCCAAGCTCCACCTCTACGGAAAAGCCGAGGCCCGCCCCGGCCGGAAAATGGGCCACGTCTGCGTCCTTGCCGACTCGGTCGAGGAGGCCCTCGAGGCCGTCGAAAAAATGAGGGGCCGCCTCACCTGCCCGCGCACCTGAAATTTTTAAATCATCCCGGACGTGAAGGAGGTCGTTGCCTGGGGCGGCGTCGTGTCGATCCGAAGATCCGGCGGAAAGCGGGAAGTCCTCGACCCGGCCCGCATCGTGCGTTTTTTTGCGGACTGAAGGGGCCCGCCGGCTCCTGCCTCCCCGGGGTTTGTGACGGAAATATTACAATTCCCGGGTTGAATATTTCCGGCCGGGGAGAATGATAACCCTTCTTATGACCCGATACTCCGACATTTCCTCCCTCCTTGAGGCCATTGAGGCCCTGCGGGCCAGGCAGGAGGCCTTCGAAGCCGAAAAAGCCGCTCAGATCGCCCCGGGCGATGCCGCAGATTGCTCGCGCAACCTGCTTCACTACGTGGCCATGCGGCAAGAGGATCTGCGCCCGCTCCAGACGGCTTTGATTTCCAGGGGGCTCACCTCGCTCGGGGGGGCCGAGGGGTCGGCGCAATTTTTGCTGCAGGCGCTCTCCCGCACGCTGCACACGCTCGCCGGCAAGGAGGCTCCCTACTACCCCGCGCCGCCGGCGGATCCGGCCAAGGCGGCCGCGCTTCTGGCCGCCCGGGCAGAGTCCCTCCTCGGCCGGCCCAGCGGCAAACGGCAGGCGCGCATCATGGTCACCATGCCCTCCGAGGCCGCAAGCGCCCCATCCCTGATCCGCGATTTGCTCGAAGCGGGAATGGATGTCATGCGCATCAACTGCGCCCATGATGGTCCTGAAGAGTGGTCGGCCATGGCCGCCCACCTCGCCGCCGCCACCCGCCAGCTGGGGAGGCCCTGCAAAATCTACACCGACCTCGGCGGCCCGAAACTTCGCACGGGCGACATCGAACCCGCCGGACAGATCCTCAAGCTTCGGCCCGGCCGCAGCTCGTTCGGTGAGGTGATGGAGCCGGTCCGCTTCTGGTTGGCCGAGCCCCTCGCACTCGAAAATGGCCATGACTTCAACGGAGCCCCTGTGTTGCCGGTGAGCGAGGAGTCCTTGTCGCGTTCGGCCAAGGCCAAGACTGTCCGGCTGCGCGATGCCCGCGGCAGCAACCGCGAGCTGAGCATCGTCGGCCGCGCGGACGGCGCGATCGAGGTCGAGTGCAAGCAGACGCTTTACCTCGTCACCGGTGGAACGTTCGATCTGTGCGACAAGAATGAACGCAAGCTGAGCGGAGGGGCCTTTGGGAGCCTGCCCGACCTCGTGCTTCCTATTGTTCTTCGCAAGGGGGACCGGCTGGTCGTCACCCCGGAGGGCGAGCTTGGCCGCCATGCCGTCCTGGCGGAGGACGGGTCGGTGCGGCAGCCCGCGCGGATTCCCTGCACCCTCCCCGAGGTCTTCGGGGCCGTGAAAGCCGGACAACCGATCTTTTTCGACGATGGCAAAATTGGCGGGGTGATCGAGGAGTGCTCCGCAAAGAGCTTCACGGTGCGCATTGTCCGCGCGGCGGCCTCGGGAGCGAAGCTTCGCCCCGCCAAAGGAATCAACCTGCCCGACACCGATCTGCCGATTTCCCCGCTCACCGCGAAGGACCGCGCCGACCTCGAGCAGGTGGCGCGCTTTGCAGATGTCGTCGGGCTCTCGTTCGTCCGCTCCGGCTCGGATGTGGCCGAGCTCCAGCACCTGCTCGCCCAACTCAAGCGCGAGGACTGCGGGATCGTGGCGAAAATCGAAACCCGGCCCGCCTTTCAAAACATTGTCGAGATCCTGCTCGCGGGCCTCCGCTGCCCGTCGTTCGGGATCATGATTGCGCGCGGCGACCTGGCCGTCGAGCTTGGCTTCGAGCGCTTGTCCGAGGCCCAGGAGGAGATCCTCTGGATGTGCGAGGCGGCCCATGTCCCGGTCATCTGGGCCACCCAGATCCTCGAGTCGCTCGCCAAGGACGGCCTGCCCACCCGCGCCGAGGTCACCGACGCCGCCTCCGCCGTCAATGCCGAGTGCGCCATGCTCAACAAGGGGCCCCACATCACGGAGGCCGTCCGCTTCCTCTCCGGCCTCCTCGAGAGGGCGGGGGAGAACCACTCGAAAAAGCACAACCTCCTCCGGAAGCTCTCCATCGCCCAAATCCGCTGATCCGCAGGCCCCGGAGGGCGCGGCTGGCTCCCCGATCGCAAAAAACCAATTTTGCCGTTGCGCGGAGGGGTTGGGCATGCAGACTGGCGGGCATGGGAAAACCGGACGAGCAGATTTTGGTGGTGAGGCGCGAGCTGTTTGACCGGATCGGCAGCTTCCAGGGGCTTTGTTCGGATGTGGACCGCTACCTCCCGGCATTTTTGCTGAAGGAAAACAACTTTTTTGTCCCGCGAACGGGCGCGGAGGAGGACCCCTCACTCAAGCAATTGATCCCCTACGCGGTCTTCCGGCACGCGGGAAAAATCCTGCACTACACGCGCGGGGCGAAGTCCGGGGAAAAGCGCCTCGTCGCGAAAGGGTCGATCGGGATTGGCGGGCACATCAACGATACGGATGAGAGCCTGTTTTCCTTCGATCAATCGACCTATCACAACGCGGTGCGGCGGGAGATCGCGGAGGAGCTGCGCTTGGGGGGGGGCTTTTCCGAGCGGGCGGTGGCCCTGATCAATGACGACGCGACAGAGGTTGGGCGCGTCCACCTGGGGGTCGTCCACCTGGTTGATCTCGAAAGCCCCGACGTGCGCGCGGGGGAGTCCGCCATTGCGGAGCTGGGGTTTGCCACGCCGGAGGAGCTGGCCGCGCGGAGGGATTCGCTGGAGACGTGGTCGCAGATCGTCCTCGACGGCCTGGACACGCTGGGCTGAGCAGGCAGGCCCGCCTCACAGCAGGCGCCGGATTGCTCCCGCGAAGCGGTTGTAGAGGAACCCCGTGGCGAGGAGCATGGTGCCCAGGATCAGGAAGCTGAGGATCCTGTAAATTGTGTCCAGCTGCCAGACATCGACGAGAAAAATCCTCGCCACAGCCACGCCGAGAATCCCCAGCCCGAGGAGGCGGTAGGTGCGCTCTTTCAGAAGGAACCCCGCGGCAAGGACCAGCGCCGCAAAGACCGACCACGACACGGTCAGCAGGAACCCCTGGTGGCTGGCTGCAACAGCTTTCCCGAGCAGGAGCCACAGGCCGAGGATCCCGGCGCAGATCAGGAGGGACTGGGCCGGCGGAGCGAGCCGTGCCGCCCGGGAGGCGGTCCCGCGGGCCATTCGCTGGGCCACAAGCGGAAGCAGCAGCCCGATGGCGTTGTGCCAGGCGGGAGGCGCCGCGCCCCATGTTGCCTGAAGAAACGACAGCCCTGCGAATCCCGCGACCACCGCCGCATGGATCCGGAGCGCGCGCGACGGGACGCTCAGGAAGCGCAGGAAAAAGGCGAAGCTCCCGACAGAAAGCACCAGGAACGTCCATGGCGGCGGCACAAATGTGAAGGTTGCCAGGATCCCCGAGAGCGTTGCACCCCCGCCGAGGACGTGGATCAGGATCCGCACAGCGCGGTGCAAGGGGGGCGGCATGCGTTCCAAAAACACCAGGAGAAGACCTGGCTGGAGCGAGTAGAAGGCGAGGGCCGCCACAGCAAGCGGCCAGCCAATTTCGTGACGGTGAACCTGCGGGAACAGGAGGAGGAAAAACCCCGAAAAGACCTGCGAAGCAAAAAGAAGGCTCCACAGCCGCATCAGGCAGGCATACGAGGGCAGCAGGAGAGCGAAGGCTCCCAAAAGAAGAAGCTCGCGGCCGTCGGAAAATTCCCCGGACATCGTCCAGACCAGGAGGACGGTCGCCGTGGCCACGGCGTGCAGCGCCTCCCATGCCAGGCGGGCCGGGAGCGCGGACCGCTGCCACCAGTGCATGTGGAAGAGCCCGGAGAGGACTGCCAGCGCGCAGGGCAGGACGGGTGAGACCGAGTCCAGCGAGAGCCACTGGAGGACGGCGGCCATCGCGAAGACCTCCCCGGCGAGCGCGAGCTCCGGCATCCGGTGCCAGCGCAGGCCGGCTGGCAAAACGACCCCGGCCGCCACGAGCGCGCACAGCGCGGAAGGCCCGTGGAAAGTCGTGAGGATCGCCCCCAGCAGGAGCAGCGCCGCCAGGGCGACGAAGGCTCCTGGACGCCACTGCAGGACCGCCAAATCCAGGCTGCGGCGGGAGGCTTTGAACATCCGTGCGGCCACGACAAAAATCCCGGCGACCCCGGCGGCGGTGAGCGCGGAGTGCGGGGCCTCCCCGGCGAGGCCATCCAGCGCGAACCATGCGGCAGCCAGGGCGGTGAGCCCGGAAAAAACCTGGAGGATCCGCCCGTGCCGCCAGGTGCTGATTTTGAGGAGGGCGGCGCTTTGCAGGGCGAATACGAGGGCGGCCTGGTAGCCGCTGAACCGCAGGAGGAGCCCCAGCGAGACCAGCGCAAGGCCCTGCGTGAGGTAGGTCGCATCGAAGGATTTTTCACCTGCCGCCACCCGCCTGGCCACCTGCGAAAGCCCCAGAAGCACCACGCCAAATCCCAGCGTGAACAGCCACAGATCGCCCGGCCGCGTTCCCGCAAAGACCGGCGCTGCCAGACCGTAAAAGGCCCCGTTGTTCAGCGTCAGAAAGACCTCGCGCGCACCGGGTGCCATCGGGCGCTCCCGCCCGAGAAAGGTCGCCACCGAAAACACCAGCCAGTAGCAGAGCGGGAAAACCAGGGCGCCGGCGAAGGCGGCCGTGCCATCGACCGACACCGAGAGCAGCGAGCCCGTCTGGTGGAACCGCCAGAAGACAAACCCCAGGTAGCAGCCGGCGAGGCTGACAAACGGGATCGCCCTCCAGCTCCTCCGGACAAACAGAACGATCGCGATCAGGCTCAGGACGAGGTTGCTGAAGAGGGCGAAGCTCCCGTGCGGGTTGATGGCCGCCGTATAAAATGCGAGCGCCGTGGTGACGGTCGCCACCGCCTCCCACCTCCGCCGGTCGGCCATCCAGATGATGCCTGCCGCAACCATCAACAGGAGGGCCCCTCCGGCGACGGGGCTTGAGATGACCCGAAGGGACGCAACAAAATGCGCGGCATACGTCGCGTAGTAAATCGTGGCCAGGCCGCCGCCGGTCAGGACATTCGCGTATCCGCGCATCTGCTCGCGCCGCCTCGAAAGAAGCGCCCCAAGGCCGGCCAGCGCGATGCCTGCCAGATAAACCAGAGCCAGCTTGCCCCCCGCACCCAGCCTCACCACAACCTCCTGCCAGGCGAAATTTCCCAGAAAGACAATCCCGGTGAGGAGGATCACGATCCCGATGCGCACAAGCCACACGCGCCCGAAATGCATCTCGATCCCGTCCTCCGCCACGGCTTTGCTGGGAAGTGGCGGCGGCACCGGGGCTTCGCGGGAGGGCGCCTCGCTTGGCGGCCCCACGGCTTCAGGAATTCGGGCGGTCGCCGGAGGCGGCGCGTCGGGCAATGGCGGCGGAACAACCGGCCGGGGGAGTGGAGGGGGCCCAACGGGGTGGGGTGGGGCCGGCGGTTCGACGGCCGGCTCCTGCGCCGCCTCGCGCTTCACCTGGTCCTCCATTTCCCGGATTCGCATTCCGAGGGCGGACAGCTTGAGGCGCAGGTCGGCCTGCACCTCTCGAATCGCCTCCAGCTCCTCAGCCTGTTTTGGTGTCATGGTGGAAGGCAGGACAATCGCCGGGAAATCCCGGCGGATCAGCCTTGCAAGATGAGCTGGCGGAGCACGAAGGGCAGGATGCCGCCGTGCCGGTAGTAGTCGACCTCGATCGGCGTGTCGATCCGCAGCCTGACGGCCAGCGATGAGGTCGTTCCGTCGCTGCGGAGAATGGTCAGCGTCACGTCCTGGCGCGGCTGGATGTCATCGCCAAGGCCGGTGATCTCAAACGTCTCGGTGCCGTCGATTCCGAGTGTCCCGGCGCTGACCCCCTCCGGAAACTGGAGCGGGAGGACGCCCATGCCCACGAGGTTGGAGCGGTGGATGCGTTCGAAGCTCTGCGCGATGACCGCCTTCACCCCGAGCAGCCGGGTCCCTTTGGCCGCCCAGTCGCGGCTGGATCCGGTCCCGTATTCGTGGCCGGCGAAGACCACGAGCGGGGTTCCCTCCGCCTGGTATTTCATGCAGGCGTCGTAAATGCTCATCGGCGCGCCGTCCGGCTGGTGGAGCGTCAGCCCGCCCTCCACCCGCGTGCCATCCTCCTTCGCGGGGATCATCAGGTTCTTGATGCGGACGTTCGCAAACGTGCCGCGCGTCATCACGCGGTCGTTGCCGCGGCGGCTTCCGTAGCTGTTGAAATCGGCGGCCGCGATGCCGTTTTCAACGAGGTATTTTCCGGCGGGCGAGCTGGGCTTGATGGCGCCGGCCGGCGAGATGTGGTCCGTCGTGACCGAGTCCCCGAAAACCCCCATCGCGCGGGCGCCCCGGATGTCCGAGATCGTTCCGGCCTCCATGCCGAAGTTCTCGAAGAACGGCGGCTGCTGGATATACGTGCTGGCGGCGTCCCACTCGTAGATTTGGCCGGTGCCCGCCGGCACCTCGTTCCATTTGGGATTCTGCTCGGCGAACCCGGTGTAGAGCCTTTGGAAGACCTCGGGTTTCAGGGAGGACTGCATCTCGGCCCGGATCTCATCGAGCGACGGCCAGATGTCCTTGAGATAGACGTCCACGCCGCCGCTGTCCTTCGCGATCGGCTCGCGGGTCAGGTCGATGTCGACGCGGCCGGCCAGCGCGAACGCCACGACCAGCGGGGGGGACATCAGGAAGTTCGCGCGGATGTTCTGGTGGATGCGCGCCTCGAAATTCCGGTTGCCTGAGAGGACGGCCGCCGTAACGAGGTCGTTCTGGAGGATGGCATTTTCGATTTCGGGGTTGAGGGGTCCCGAGTTTCCGATGCAGGTCGTGCACCCGTATCCGACGATCTGGAACCCGAGCTGGTCGAGGTAGGGCTGGAGGCCGGTCTTGTCGAGGTAATCCTGGACCACGCGCGATCCGGGTGCGAGCGAGGTCTTGACGGCGGGGTCCACGCGAAGCCCCCGGGTGACGGCCTTCTTGGCGAGCAGTCCGGCGGCGAGCATGACGCTCGGGTTGCTGGTGTTTGTGCAGCTGGTGATGGCGGCGATGAGGACGCTGCCATCGCGCAGCGTGCTGTGCTGCTCGTGGAATGGGGATTCGGGCATCGCGCTCACGGGGTCCGGCGTCGGGCGGTCGGCCACCATTTCGGCCTCGTCGGCGGAGAGGCCGCCCTTCACCTGGACGCTCGCACTGCGGCCGAGGTCGCCCGGCGCTTTGCCATACCCGCCCTCCGAGACCGGGCGGGTGAGCAGCGAAGCGAACGCGGACCCCAGCTCGGGGAGGTTGATCCGGTCCTGCGGACGCTTGGGTCCGGCGACGCCGGGCTGCACGGTGGAGAGGTCGAGGTCGATGTCGACGCTGTAGGAAATCTCCCCCTTCCCGGGCATGCCGAAGAGGCCCTGCGCGCGGAAGTAATTTTCGAACGCGCGGCACTGGGCCTCCGTGCGCCCGGTGGCTGCGAGGTAGGCGACCGACTCGGCGTCCACCGGAAAGAACCCCATCGTGGCACCATACTCGGGAGCCATGTTTGCGATCGTGGCGCGGTCGGTCAGCGGAAGGGTCGCAGCCCCCTCGCCGTAGAACTCCACAAACTTCCCGACCACCTTCGCCGCGCGCAGGAGCTGGGTGACGTGCAGCGCGAGGTCGGTGGCCGTCACGCCCTCGCGAAGCCGTCCGGTCAGGTGGACGCCCACAACCTCCGGCGTCAGGAAATAGACCGGCTGACCGAGCATCCCGGCCTCCGCCTCGATGCCTCCGACGCCCCATCCGACCACACCCAGCCCGTTGATCATCGTCGTGTGGGAATCCGTTCCCACGAGCGTGTCCGGATAGTAGAGGCGGCCCTCCGGGGCCGGTGCGGAAAGGACCCCTTTGGCCAGGTATTCGAGGTTGACCTGGTGAACGATGCCGATGCCCGGAGGCACCACCCCGAACGTCTCAAATGCCTGCTGGCCCCACTTCAGAAATTGATACCGCTCCCGGTTCCGCTTGAACTCCATTTCCAGGTTCAGCCGCAGGGCGTCGGCCGACCCGAAAAAATCCACCTGCACCGAGTGGTCGACGACGAGGTCCACGGGCACGAGCGGCTCGATGATCGCCGGATCCCCGCCGAGGGCCTTGACCGCGCTGCGCATCGCCGCCAGATCCACAAGCAGCGGGACGCCCGTGAAATCCTGCAGGACGATCCGGGCGACGACAAAAGGAATCTCCTCCGGCGCGGGGGCTTTCGCATTCCAGTTCGCCAGCATCTCGACGTCGCGCGCCTGCACCTTTTTTCCGTCGCAGTTCCGCAGCACGGACTCGAGGACGATGCGGATGCTGACGGGCAGCTTCGAGACGGGGCCGACACCGGCCTCCTCCAGCGCGGGAAGCGAGTGCAGGAATCCGGCCTCTCCCGAGCCGGCGTCAAAGGAGCGAAGGGTGTCAAATGGCGGTTTCATGGATCACGCCAATGAAGCAGGTTTTGCGCCGGGTGCGCAATACCGGAGAATGCCGGCTCCTCAGGTGTATTTGATCACTTCCTCGATCGTGGTCAGCCCGTCGTAGATCGAACGCATGCCGTCCTCGCGGAGGGTCGTCATCCCGAGCTCGATCGCCTTCTGGCGAAGGAGGACGCCCGGGGCCCGCTCGTTGATCATCTCCCGGATCGGATCGGAAATCTTCAGGAGCTCGTAGATCCCCTTCCGGCCCTTGTAGCCGGTGTTGTTGCAGGTCTCGCAGCCCTTGCCGTAAAAGAAATTTTTGTCACCGATGTCGAGGATCGAGAGCCCGAGCGAGGCGAGGACGTGTTCGTTGGGCTCGTAGGCCGAGCGGCACGAGGCGCAGACCTTGCGGATCAGGCGCTGGGCGAGGATGCACTCGAGCGAGGCGGAGATCAGGAACGGCTCGATCCCCATGTCCACCAGGCGGGTGACGGCGCCGGTCGAGTCGTTCGTGTGGAGCGTGGTGAAGACGAGGTGGCCGGTGAGCGAGGCCTGGATTGCGATCTGGGCGGTCTCGATGTCGCGGGTCTCCCCCACGAGGATGCGGTCGGGGTCCTGGCGCAGGAACGCGCGGAGCACCCGCGAGAAATTGAGCCCGATGGCCTCGTTGATCGGGACCTGGATGATGCCGTCGATCTCGTATTCGACCGGGTCCTCGGCGGTGAGGAGCTTCGAATCGATCGTGTTGATCTTGCGCAGGCAGGAGTAAAGGGTCGTTGTCTTTCCCGATCCCGTCGGGCCGGTGACGATGAATATCCCGTTCGGCTTTTCGATGACCTGAAGGATGTAGTTGTAGATCGAGTCCGGCATCCCGAGGGTCTCGAGGTCGAGGTTCACGCTCGAGCGGTCGAGCACGCGGAGCACGACGCTCTCGCCGAACGTCGTCGGCAGCGTCGAGACGCGCAGGTCGACCTGCCTCCCGTTGATCGTGCGCTGGATGCGGCCGTCCTGCGGGAGCCGCCGCTCCGCGATGTTGAGGTTCGACATCACCTTGACGCGCGAGATCACGGGCAGGGCGAGATGCAGGGGCGGGGGGTCCATCTCGTAGAGCGCCCCGTCCACGCGATACCGGATCTTGAACTCGGTCTCGAACGGCTCGAAATGGATGTCGCTGGCCCGCGCGGCGATCGCCTTGTCCAGGATGAGGTCCACGTATTTGATGATCGGCCCGGTGTTGGCCTCGGCGGCGACGGCCTGGAGGTTGAAGGCATCGCCTCCCCCCTGGGTGACGACCAGGTCGGATCCCGCGCCCAACTGCGCGATGATGTCGTCAAAATTTGTCACCGCCGAGCCGTAGTGCTGGGTGATCAGGGCGCGGACCTTCGAAGGAAACGCCACCATCAGGTGGATCTCGCGGCCCAGCGCAAAGCGCAGGTCCTCGATGGTCTGGGGGTTCAGCGGGTCGGCCAGCGCCACGATGATCGTGTTCCCCGACCCCATGATCGGCATCGCCCCGTGCAGGCGCGCCAGCCCCGAGGGGATCAGGCCCAGCACGGTCGTGTCCGGCGCAAACTCCGCGAGGTTGTAGGCCTCGGCCCCGATCGCCTCCGCAATCACCTGGATGTAGCCGTCCTCGTCCACCACCGAGTTGTTCACCAGGATCTGCTCGATGGGAATCTCGAGGGCGGCCGACTCCTGGATAAACCCCGCCGCCTGCTCCGGGGTGATGAGGCCCCGCTCCTGGAAAATTTCGGTGACTTGTCGTGCGTCCATGCGTTCAGTCCAGATCGGTCATCGTGGTCGTGAGCACCTCGTCGGCGGTCGTCATCCCCGCCAGCACCTTGCGGATCCCGTCCTCGCGCAGCGTGCGCATGCCGAGCTCGCGGGCCCGCGCGCGGAGCGCGATCGTCGAGGCATTGTTGTTGATCATGTTGCGGACCTCGTCGTCCACCAGGAAAATCTCAAAGATCCCCATGCGGCCCTTGTAGCCCTTGCCCCGGCACAGCTCGCAGCCCACGGGCTGCATGATGTGCGAGTCGCTGAGCTGCCCCGCGTCGATGTGCAGCATGTTCATCTCGTAGTCGCTCAGCTCCGCGACGGCCTTGCACTTCGGGCACAGCCGCCGCACGAGGCGCTGCGCGAGCACCGCCCGCACCGAGGTCGAGACGAGGAACGGCTTGATCCCGATATCCACCAGGCGGGCGATCGCGCTGGGCGCGTCGTTCGTGTGGAGCGTCGAGAGGACGAGGTGTCCGGTCAGCGAGGCGTTCGTCGCGATGCTCGCGGTCTCCATGTCGCGGATCTCGCCGATCATGATGATGTTGGGCGCCTGGCGCAGGATCGAGCGCAGGGCCGCGGGGAACGTCATTCCGATGCTGGCGTTCACCGGCACCTGGTTGATCCCGCTCATCTGATACTCGACCGGATCCTCCACCGTGATCAGCTTCCGGTCCGGCTTGTTCATGTAGTTGAGGCAGCCGTAAAGCGTCGTGGTTTTTCCCGAACCCGTCGGGCCGGTCACGAGGATGATCCCGTCCGGCAGGCTGATCTGCTTTTCGAACTTCGCCTGGTCGTCGGAGAGGAACCCGAGGTCCGGGAGGCCGAGCATCAGGGACGTCTTGTCGAGGATCCGCATCACCACGCTCTCGCCGTGCACGGTCGGGATCGTCGAGACCCGCAGGTCGATCGCCTTTTCGCCGAGCTTGATCTGGATGCGCCCGTCCTGAGGCAGGCGCTTTTCGGCGATGCTCATCGATCCGCTCATGATCTTGATGCGGCTGACCATCGCGGCCTGCAGCTTTTTCGGCGGGCTCGGCATTTCCTGGAGCACGCCGTCGATGCGGAAGCGCACGCGGAACTTGGATTCGAGCGGCTCGAGGTGGATGTCGCTGGCCCGGTTCTGGTGGGCTTCGACGAGCAGGAGCGAGACCATCTTGATGATCGGCGCGTCGTCGGCGCCCACCTCGTCCGAGCCCAGGCTCATCTCGTCGCCGTAGGAGGACGTGGCCTCTCCGCCGTAATACTGGATCAGGCTGTTCCGGATGGCCTCCGGGGTGGCGCAGACGAACTCGACCTCGCGGTGCAGCTTGAAGGAGAGGTCGTCCATCGTCTGCATGTCCATCGGGTCCCCGATCGCGATCAGGAGCGCCCCCTCGCGCTCCCCGACGGGGATCGCCCGCCACCGGCGCGCGTCCTCCGCCGGGAGGAGCTCGACAATGTTCGGAGGGACGACAACCTGCGAGAGGTCCATGAACTCCATGCCGTTCTGCGCGGCCAGCGTGCGCGTCACATCATCCTGGGTCAGAAACCCGTCGTGAACCAGGGTCGCCACCACCCCGCCCGGCTTCATGTTGCCCCGCGCGTATTCCACCTGGGATCGGGTGACGAGGCCGACATCCATCAGGATTTCGACGATGTAATCTTCGTTTGGGGCCACGTTTTGGGAGAAAGTTGTGCGTTGTCCTTAAGGGAGGCCCCCGACAAAGTCAACGCTTCGTGAATTCTTGATTGCGATATTGCCGCCCTGCCCGTCCCGCCGCTACCCTTCCCCGGTCATGAAATACCCCACCTATCTGTTTTTTGGCGCCCCCGGGAGCGGCAAAGGGACGCAGGGCAAGGTCCTGGGATCCCTGCCGCGATTCTACCACTGCGCATGCGGCGACGTGTTCCGCAGCATCGATACCCGCACGCCCCTCGGCCGCACGTTTCTGGAATATTCCAGCAAGGGCCAGCTTGTCCCCGACGAGGTCACCGTCGAGCTCTGGAAGATGAGCATTGCCCAGGCCGTCGAGTCCCATGCCTTCAAACCGGACATCGATGACCTCGTGCTCGACGGCATTCCGCGCAACGTCCGGCAGGCCGAGCTCATGGGCGAAATCATCGAGGTCCGCCGCGTCTTCCACCTCAGCTGCCCGGACCGCGAGCAGGTCATCACCCGCCTGAAAAAGCGCGCCCTGAAGGACAACCGCCTCGACGACGCGAACGAGGAGGTAATCCGGCGCCGCCTGGATACCTACGATCGCGAATCGAAGCCGCTCCTCGAGTTCTTCGGCCCCGGGCTCATCGTGCCCGTGAATGCCTGCGAAGCCCCCGTCGTCGTCCTCCACACGATTCTCTCCCACATTGTCCAGGACCCCCGCCGCATCCCCTGAACCCGATGGACCAGTTCGAAAATTTCCGCGCCTCCTCCCTCTTCTGCAGCAAGTGCAATAAGGCCATGCCCGTGCGCGAAAAACTCCTCCTCGTCCTGCCAGGCAAGGAAATCTTTGACTACCTCTGCACCGGCTGCGCCTCCTCCCTCGGCCAGCGCGAGGTCATCCCCGGACACCGCCCTCCGCCCCAGCGCAGGCGCGCGAGCTTCCTCTAGGGGTAATAGCCCAAAAAAGATACAGCCCGCCGCGACGAATGCCGCGACGGGCTGTTGTTCCCCCCAGAACAATCTTCTATGAAGACAATGTCGGTCGAATGCGCTTAGCGGGCAAGAAAAAATTCATAAAAAAATTCAGATATTCTCCAATATGCTTGTAATGAGAGTATTGCAACAACGTTTTTATGACCAGAAAACGTCATTTGTGAGCATTTTTTCTCCGTCGAAGTGAAAGTATCCCCGAAATCTTCCGCCGTGGATGACGCCGGGGAGCCAATGGATGTCATCCGCCCACATGTTCTGGAATGGGATCGAGGCGAGCGGGGTCCAGCGGGGGATGGCCTCGTCGGTTTCGAAGGGTTCCCCGATGCAGTCGGAGGCGACGAAGACCGTGCAGTGGAGGGCATAGCCGTCGGCGAACTGGAAGTGGAGCTGGCCGCGCTCCTCGACGCCGACGGGGGTGACGCCGAGCTCTTCCTGGGTTTCGCGGATGGCGGCCTCGCGGGCGGATTCGCCCGGCTCGATGCGCCCGCCCGGGCCATTGATTTTTCCGGCTCCCAAGCCCCGTTTTTTGAGGATGAGGAGGATTTCGCCGGCGCGGATGACGAAGCAGAGGGTCGCGCGCTCAGTGGGCTGCCAGTTTTCCCAGAAGTCAGACATGGCGTGAGGCTAGGGCGGACGCCGGCACTTGGCCAGCCGCCGTTTCAGGGCCGGTTGAGGATTCCCGTGGAGGCGCGCGGAAGGAGGTCGGCAAGCGAGAACTGGCGGACCTCGCCGCGAAGGTTGGCGGAAAAAACCGTGAGTTCGGGGGCAAACTCGGCGAGGACCTGGCGGCAGGCGCCGCAGGGGCTGATGACCTCGTCGGTGTCGGCCACGATGGCAATCCGCTGAAAATCCCGGTGCCCGGAGGCCAGGGCCGCCCCGACAGCAACCCGCTCGGCGCACATCGTCAGTCCGAAGCTGAGGTTCTCGACGTTGCATCCGCAGAAGACGCTGCCGTCCCCGCACTCGATGGCGGCGCCGACCGGGAACCCCGAGTAGGGGGCGTGGGCGTGGAGGCGCGCTGCCTTGGCCTGCCGGATGAGGGCATGCACTTCCGGAGCATGGAGCTGGCTTTCAATCATCGCTTGTGAATTTCAACCGGGTGTGCTTCATTCTCGCACGATGAAAACCCTTCCCGCAGAAGCGTCTCCGGTCAAATCCCTTCTTGAGGAGATCGAGACCTTTCGCGCGGCGTGCCGGGGAACGCTCCTCGCGATGGGGTCCAAGCTCGATGAGAGGATCGACAGCGTGAAGTCGCGCGTCGAGGCTCTCGGCCCCACGGACAGTCTCCCATCGGGCCGGCTCCGGGATGTTCGCGACATGCTCACCCTCCTCCACCACGTCGACGTGAAACCGGACAAAGCGCGCCGAAAGGACCTCAAAAAGCTGGACGTGGTCTCTGAGGATTTGGTGATGATGGTCGAGCACTGGTCCTGAGGCCGGGCAGGCCTCAATACCGGTAGTGCTCGGGCTTGTAGGGGCCTTCGAGGGGCACGCCGAGATACTCGGCCTGGTCCTTGGTGAGCTTGGTGAGGATGACGCCGATTTTCTCCAGGTGGAGGCGGGCGACTTCCTCGTCGAGCTTTTTGGGCAGGCGGTAGACGGTCTTTTTGTATTTGTCCTTGTTTTGCCAGAGGTCGATCTGGGCGAGTGTCTGGTTGGTAAAGGAGTTCGACATGACGAAGCTGGGGTGACCGGTCGCGCAGCCGAGGTTGACGAGCCGGCCCTCGGCCAGCATGTAGATGCTCTTTTTCCCGCCGGGCAGGTAATAGCGATCATACTGCGGCTTGATGGTCACGAGGCGCACGCCCTTGTGGCCCTTGAGCCGGTCCACCTGGATCTCATTATCAAAGTGCCCGATGTTGCAGACGATCGCCTGGTCTTTCATGGCGAGCATGTGCTCGAGCGTGATGATGTCCTTGTTCCCGGTGGTTGTGACGTAGATGTCGCCGACGCCGAGCGTGCTCTCCACGGTGTTGACTTCGAATCCCTCCATGGCGGCCTGGAGGGCGTTGATGGGATCCACCTCCGTGACGACGACCCGCGCCCCATAGGCGCGGAGCGAGTGGGCGCTGCCCTTGCCGACGTCTCCGTATCCGCAGACGACAGCCACCTTGCCGGCAATCATGACATCGGTTGCGCGCTTCAGGCCATCGGCAAGGGATTCGCGGCAGCCGTAGAGGTTGTCGAACTTCGACTTGGTCACGGAGTCGTTGACATTGATCGCCGGCACGAGGAGCTGCTTGGCCTCGGCGAGCTGATACAGGCGGTGGACGCCGGTCGTCGTCTCCTCGGAAACGCCCTTCCACGCCTTGGCGATCTTGGTCCAGAACCCGGGCCGCTCCTTGGCGACGCGGCGGAGGAGGGCCTTGACCACCGAGACTTCGTGGTTCTCCGCCGGCTCGTAGGCCCACTTGCTGCCCTTCTCGAGCTCGACGCCCTTGTGAATGAGAAGCGTGACGTCGCCGCCGTCGTCCACCACCAGCTGCGGGCCCAGCTGCCCGGGGAAGGTGATCGCCTTCAAGGTCAGCTCCCAATACTCCTCAAGGGTCTCGCCCTTCCAGGCAAAGACCGGCGTCCCTGTCTCGGCAATCGCCGCCGCCGCATGGTCCTGGGTCGAAAAAATGTTGCAGCTGGCCCAACGCACGGTGGCGCCGAGCGCGACCAGCGTCTCGATGAGCACCGCCGTCTGGATCGTCATGTGCAGCGAGCCCGTGATCCGCACGCCTTTCAGCGGTTGCTGCTTGGCATACTTTTTGCGGACAGAAACCAGGCCGGGCATCTCGTGCTCCGCGACGCTGATCTCCTTGCGTCCCCATTCGGCCAGCGCAATGTCGGCGACGATGTAGTCCGCGCCCGCCGGCGTGGCGGCAGAGTATTTCGCGAGGTTGGCGGTGGCGGCGGTGACTTCCGCCAGGATGGCGGCCGGTGTGACGGAACGGGATTTTTTCATGGAAGCTTGCAGATTTTTGTTGTGAGAACGTTTGGAGGGTGCCGGAGGCACCGGCTGTTTGCGACGGCAGGGAGCGGGGTTATTTGACGGCCTTCTTGAGGGCGGCCGCCTTGTCGGTGCGCTCCCAGGTGAGATACGGATCGTCTTTCCCGAAGTGGCCGTAGTTGGTGGTGCGGGAGTAGATCGGGCGCAGCAGGCTGAGCTGCCCCACGATGTCCGCCGGCTTGAAGCTGAACACCGATGTGATCGCCCGCTCGATCTTCTCCTCATCGACCTTGTGGGTTCCGAACGTGTCGATGTGGATGCTGACCGGATTCGGGTGCCCGATCGCATAGGCAAACTGGACCTCGCAGCGCTCGGCCAGACCCGCAGCGACCACGTTCTTCGCCACCCAGCGCCCCATGTAGGCCGCGCTGCGATCAACCTTCGAAGGGTCCTTTCCGGAAAAGGCCCCCCCGCCATGGCGCCCCATGCCGCCGTAGGTGTCCACGATGATCTTCCGACCGGTCAGCCCGGAATCCCCCTGCGGACCGCCAACAACGAAGCGCCCGGTCGGGTTGATCAGAAATTCTGTCGTCGCATCCAGGAAGCTCTTCGGAATGACCTTGCGGATCACGTTGTTGATGAGGAAGCGGCGGATCTCCTCGTTCTTCACGTCCTCCGTGTGCTGGGTCGAGATGACGACGTTGGTCACCCGGATCGGACGCCCGTCCTGGTACAGAACGGATACCTGGCTTTTGGCGTCGGGTCGGAGCCACTTGACCTTGCCGCTCTTGCGGATGCTGGTGAGCTCGCGGCCGAGGCGGTGGGCGAACATGATCGGCGCGGGCATGAGCTCGGGGGTTTCGTTGCAGGCATACCCGAACATGAGGCCCTGGTCGCCGGCCCCCTGCTCCTCGGTGGCCTTGCCATGGGCGGCCTTCGCATCAACGCCCTGCGCGATGTCCGGGCTCTGGCTGGTCAGAAGGTTGTTGATAAAGACCCGGTCGGCATGGAAGACGTCGTCGTCGTTCACGTAACCGATCTCGCGGATCGCTTCGCGGACGATCTTGCCGATGTTCAGCGCGGAGTCGAGAGAGGCCCCCCGGAGCTTGGGGATGGTGATCTCGCCCCCGACAACCACCGTGTTGCTCTTCACAAACGTCTCGCACGCCACCCGGCTCGTGCGGTCGAGCGTCAGGCAGGCGTCAAGGATCGCATCGGAGATCGTGTCGCAAACTTTGTCGGGGTGGCCTTCACCAACGGATTCGGAGGAAAAAATGTAGCGGCGGGACATAAGGAGATAATTGTTGTGGGTGGTTCTTTACGTATTGAGATATTTCAATGTATTCATGGGTTCTATGGCGTCAACAATAAATTTTTTACGGGTGCTTTCGGATGCGACGCGCCTCCGCCTGATGATGCTGTTGGTGGACGAGGAGCTGACGGTGGCCGAGCTGCAGGAGGTCCTCGGAATGGCCCAGTCGAGGATTTCGGCCAGCGTCGGCCAGCTGAAGCGGGAGGGCCTGGCGCAGGACCGCCGGGTCGGAAAGAACATTTACTACTCGGCGAAGGGCGACCAGACCGGGGTCGTGCGGGCGATCCTGGACTCCGCCCGCAGCGACATTGCGGAGGCGGCGCGCGACCGTGCGGCGCTGGGGCTCACGATGCGCAAGCGCAAGGACCGCGCCGCGGAATATTTCAACAAGCTGGCCGGGCGCTTCGGCCGGGTCTACGTCCCGGGACGCTCCTGGGAGGCTCTGGCCCACGCCCTCCTCGGGCTGCTCCCGCCGATGGTGATCGCGGACCTCGGGGCGGGCGAGGGAACCCTCGCGCAGCTCCTGGCCCGCACGGCAAAAAAGGTGATCGCGGTGGACAATTCGGAGAAGATGGTCGAGTTCGGCAGCGCGCTCGCCCGCGAGCATGGGTTCCAAAACCTGGAATACCGCCTGGGAGATGTGGAGGATCCGCCGGTCAGCCCGCGTTCCGTCGACCTTGTCCTCTTCAGCCAGGTCCTTCACCACGTGCCCAACCCCGCGCGGGCGATTGCCGCCGCCGCGAAGATCCTCAAGCCCGGCGGACGCATCGCCATCCTCGACCTCGCCGCCCATAGCTACGAACAGGCCCGCGAGCTCTATGCCCACGTCTGGCTGGGGTTCTCCGAGATCGAGCTCCACCAGATGCTCAAAAAGGCGGGCTTTTCCGGAACGGCCTCCTCCATCGTCTCGCGTGAGGCCCAGGCCCCCCACTTCCAAACCCTCCTCGTCACGGCATCCAAGCCGCGCTGAGCGGGACGCCGCAGCGAAAGCAGGCAATGGCCGCTCTCGCATTTCGGGTTGATATCGCTCCGGGCTTGAGGCAAGATGGAGGGCTCGCCAGTGTTTCCCGTGACAACCCTTTTTAGAAAACCACGCCTGATCGTGCTCGCCTTTCTGGCGGCCTCGGCGGTGGTTTTTGCAGAGGACGCCTCCGACCTGTTCCTGCGTGCCTACCAGGACTTCCAGAGCGGGGAGAAGCTGGAGCGGGACGGGGACATGCGGGGCGCGTATGCCCGCTACCAGAGTGCGGCCAGGCAGCTCGAGCAGATCGTCAAGAGCCAGCCCGACTGGCAGCCGCCCGTCGTGGAATACCGCCTCAAGAAGACCCGCGAAAACATCGATCGCCTCGGGCAGCAGGTGTCCAGCCTCCCCCCCGTCGAGGAGGGCCCCGAGGGACCGCTCCCCCAGGCCGATGCGATTTCCCTCCCCCCCCCGGCCATCAATACCAGCCGGCCTCTGGCCAATTCCAAACCCACGCCCCGCCCGGTGCCCTCCACCACCGGAGTCAGCGCGGACACCACGTCCCTCCGGCAGCAGCTGTCCGCCGCCAAGGCGGAAAATGACACCCTCCGCGAACGGCTCGCCCGCCAGGAGGCGGAGCTCAAGAGCGCCCTGCGCGCCATGGATAAAACCAAGGTCTCCGTCGTCGAGCTCAAGGCCCAGCTCGCCCAGGCCCAGGACGCCATGCAAAATGCCATCCGCGACCGCGATGCCCGAACCCCCGCGCCCCCCGATGACGCCCGGCTCGCCAAACTCAACGAAAGGATGCTGGCCGCCGAGGCCGACAACGAGGCGCTGATCGAGGAAAACCAGCGCCTGCTGGCCAAGCTCGAGCGCGCCGCGACGTATATCGAATCGGCCGACGCCGGCAGAAAAATCCTTGAGTCCGACCGGAAGGCCGTTGCCCGGCAGCGCGATGAGGCGATCGCGCGGACAAAAAAAATCAAGGACAACACGGAGGTCATCGAGCAGCTCGCTCAGGAGCGCAAGGACCTCGAGAAAAAGTTTGCCGCCGAGAAAAAGGAGCTTGAGAAAAAGCTGGCCGAGGCGACGGACTCCGAGCGGCTGGAGAAGCTGACCGCCGAGAACAAGGATCTGGCCGGAAAGCTGGAGGCTTCGGAGAAGAAGCTGGCCGAGGCTGCGGCCAAGCCGGCCCAAAGCGAGAAGCTTCTCGGCGAGCTGCGCAGCGAGATCAACTCGCTCAACGACCGCCTGCTCGACAGCCAGGCGCAGATCGCCTCCCGCGAAGACCAGATCGCCGCGCTGGCCAGGCAGCTGGACGAGTCTTCGGGGGAGATGGCCCGGCTCCGCCTGAACCCCCGGCCGTCCGCCGACGAAAAGCGCACGCTCGTGGAGAACGACCTCCTGCGCGCGATCATCCTCCGCCAGATCAAGGAGCAGGCCGAGCGCGACTCCGCGAGCCGGGAGCTGGACCAGGAGCTGCAGAAGATGCAGGTGAAATCCGATGCAATCGCCAGCAAAATCGAGGTGCTCAAGAAGCCGGCCTTCCGCCTGAGCGACGACGAGAAGCTTCTCTTCAAGGAGCCCATCGCGATGCTCAGCGAGGGCGATCCTTCGTCACTCTCGGTGACATTGGCAGTCGCCAAGCCTGCCGGGGGATTCCCGGAGCCCCTCCCGGCCGAGGGTCCGGAGTCCCTGCCGGAATCCTCTCGCGACCTGGTCAGCCGGGCTCGGCAGGAGTTTGAGTCCGGGCGGTTTGCCGATGCCGAGAAAACCTACCAGGAGATCGTGGATGCCTCCCCGAACAACGCGTTTGCCCTCTCCAACCTGGGGGTCACGCAAATCCAGGCGCGCAAGCTCTCCGCCGCCGAAGTCGCGCTCAAAAAGGCGATCGAGATCAACCCGAAGGATGCCTTTGCGGCCACCAACCTTGGGGTGGTGTATTGCAAGCAGGGGAAATTTGACGAGGCGATGGCGTCCCTGCAGGACGCCCTTGCCGCGGACGACAAGGACCACATCGCCCAGAACTACCTCGGGATCTGCTACGGAGAAAAAGGTCGCCTGGAGGAGTCCGAGGCGGCCTTTCGGCGGAGCATCGAGCTTCGGCCGGAATATCCGGACGCCCACTTCAACCTCGCCGTCCTCTACGCCACCGCGCAACCGCCCTCTCTTGCAAAAGCCCGCGAGCATTACGATCTGGCCGTGAAGCACGGTTCGGAGCCCGACACCTCCCTGGAGCAGATGTTGCAGCAGCCTGCCTCTGGGGGCTCCACCCCGTGACCGGGTGCCGCCGCTACGCCTTCGCTCCTGGCTGGCAGGGGCGGACAAGGGCGCTGTCGGGGTCGTAGTTGAGGTAGGGGCGAAGCCACTTCTCGACCTCCTCCAGAGGCATCCCCTTGCGCGCCGCATAGCTCGCAGCCTGGTCGCGCTCGATTTTGCCGACGGCAAAATACTTGGCCTCCGGATGCCCGCAGTAGAGCCCGCTCACGCTGCTCGCGGGGAACATCGCGAGGCTTTCTGTGAGCGTGATCCCGGTGTGGCGCTCGGCGTCGAGAAGCTTCCACAGCGTCCGCTTCTCCGTATGGTCGGGCTGGGCCGGGTATCCGGGGGCCGGGCGGATGCCCCGGTATTTTTCGCGGATGAGGTCGGCCGGTGAAAGGTCCTCCGCGAACCCCCAGATGGCGCGCGCCTTTTTATGGAGGAACTCGGCGTAAGCCTCGGCAAAGCGGTCGCCGATCGCCTTGGTCATGATCGAAAGATAGTCGTCATGCTCCTTCTCGAAGCGGTCCGCCACCGCGTGGACCTCGGCGCCGGCCGTGACCGCAAAGGCCCCGACAAAGTCGTCCAGACCGGACCCCTCGGGAGCGACAAAATCGGCAAGGGACAGGTTCGGTTGGCCATCGGGCTTTTTTTGCTGCTGGCGGAGCGCGTGGAGCGTGGCAACCTCCTGGCCCTCCGGGGAAAACAGCCGGATATCTTCACCGGTCGAGGCCGCCTTCCAAAAGCCCATCACTCCCCGCGGGCGGAACCACTTTCCGGCCACGATCTGATCGAGAAGGCCCCTCGCATCGTCGTAAAGCTTGCGGGCTTCGGGCCCGACGACCGGGTCGTCCAGCAGCCCCGGGAAGCGCCCGCGCAGCTCCCACGTGTGGAAAAATGGCGACCAGTCGATGAAGGGAACAAGGTCCTCTAAGGAGGCCTCCTCGGGAAAGACGCCCAGCTTTTCCGGGCGGGCCGGCGGGGTCCACGCGCACTGGAACCGGTTGGCCGAGGCCTCGGCAAGGGAAAGCTGGGGGCGCCCGGCCTGCCGCCCGGCGTGCTCGGTCCGGAGCCGGTCGTAGTCGGCGTGCAGCGCCTCGATGAAGGCCGGCTTCTGCTCGGGGCTGAGGAGCGAGCTGACGACATTCACCGAGCGCGAGGCATCGAGGACATGGACGACGCCGGGCGCGTAATGCTGCGCGATTTTGACCGCCGTGTGGGCGCGGCTGGTTGTCGCGCCACCGATCAGGAGCGGCGTGGTGAACCCCTCGCGCTGCATCTCGCGCGCCACATGGATCATCTCGTCGAGCGAGGGGGTGATCAGGCCCGAGAGCCCGATGATGTCGCAGCCCTTCTCCCGGGCGGTGGCAAGAATCTTCTCGCAGGGAACCATCACGCCCATGTCGATGACTTCGTAGCTGTTGCACGCCAGGACGACGCCGACGATGTTTTTGCCGATGTCGTGCACGTCGCCCTTGACCGTGGCCATGAGGACGCGGCCCTGCGCACGGGCGTCCGGGTTGGCCGCGCGCTCGGCCTCCATGAGCGGGGTCAGCCAGGCGACCGAGCGCTTCATGACCCGCGCGCTTTTGACGACCTGGGGCAAAAACATTTTCCCCGCCCCGAAGAGGTCACCGACCACCTTCATGCCGTCCATGAGCGGCCCCTCGATCACCAGCAGGGGGCGGCCGTATTTGGCGAGGGCCTCCTCGGTGTCCGCATCCACGAAGTCCACGATCCCCTTGATGAGCGCGTGCTTGAGCCGCTCCTCGACCGGCGCCTCCCGCCAGGTCAGGTCCGCCGTCGGCGCGCTCCCCCCGGAGGCCTTGTTCTTGATCGTCTCCGCAAAGCTGACCAGGCGCTCGGTGGCGTCGGGGCGATGGTTGAGCAGGACGTCCTCGATGAGCCCGACCAGCTCCTTCGGGATCTCCTCATAGACCCCGAGCATTCCGGCGTTGACAATGCCCATGTCCAGCCCCGCACGGATGGCGTGAAAAAGGAAAACCGAATGCATTGCCTCGCGCACCGGGTTGTTGCCCCGGAACGAGAACGACACGTTGCTGATCCCTCCGCTCACGCGTGCATGCGGGAGGTTGGCCTTGATCCAGCGCGTCGCCTCGATGAAGTCCTTGGCGTAGTTCGCGTGCTCCTCGATGCCCGTCGCCACGGTCAGGACGTTCGGATCAAAAATAATATCCTCGGGCGGGAATCCGACCTCCTCGACGAGAATCCGGTAGGCCCGCGCGCAGATCTCGATCCGGCGCTGGTAGTTGTCCGCCTGCCCCTGCTCGTCAAACGCCATGACGACCGCCGCAGCGCCGTAGCGGCGGACGAGGCGCGCCTGCCGCCGGAACTCGTCCTCGCCCCCCTTCAGCGAAATCGAGTTGACGATCCCCTTCCCTTGCACGCAGCGGAGCCCGGCTTCGATCACCTCGAACTTTGAGGAGTCGATCATCACAGGGACCCGCGAGATGTCCGGCTCGCTGGCAATCAGGTTCAGAAACCGGGTCATGGCGGCCACCCCGTCGAGCATCCCCTCGTCCATGTTGATGTCGATCACCTGCGCACCCGCCTCCACCTGCTGGCGCGCCACGGCGAGGGCCTCGTCGAAATTTCCCGCCAGGACGAGCTTCGAAAATTTCGGGGATCCGGTGACGTTCGTGCGCTCGCCGACATTGATGAACGGGATTTCCGGGCGGGCGGTGAAGGGTTCCAGCCCGCTGAGGCGGAGCGTGGTCTCCCGGCCGGGGATCCGGCGCGGCGGCAGGCCGCGCAGGGTTTCGGCCATGGCGCGGATGTGATCCGGGGTGGTCCCGCAGCATCCTCCGATGATATTCAGCCAGCCCTCGGCGGCCCACTCCCGCAGCTGCGGAGCGAGGGACTCCGGCGTCTCGGGGAAGCCGGTCGGAGAGAGCGGATCGGGCAGCCCGGCATTCGGATAGGTGCTGACGTGGAACGGGGCCAGCCGCGCAAGCTCCTCGATGTAGGGCCGCATCTCCTTCGGCCCCAGGGCGCAGTTCAGGCCGATCGAAAGCAGCGGGAAGTGGGAGACCGAGTTGAGGAACGCCTCGACCGTCTGCCCGGTCAGCGTGCGCCCGCTCAGGTCCGTGATCGTGCCGGACACCATCACGGGGAGCCGCGGGTGGTCCTCAAAATACTCCGAGATGGCAAAGAGGGCCGCCTTCGCGTTGAGCGTATCAAAAATGGTTTCGACCAGAAGGATGTCCACCCCTCCGGCGACGAGGTTCTCCACCTGCTCACGGTAGGCCGCCACGACCTGCTCAAACGTCACGTCCCGCTTGCCGGGGTCGTTCACGTCGCGCGAGATCGAGAGCGTCCGGTTCAGGGGCCCGATCGCCCCCGCCACAAAAATATGGCGGTCCTTGCAGGCGTCGGCCGCCTCGCGCGCCAGACGGGCCGCCTCACGATTCAGCTCGGGCACGAGGGACTCCAGCCCGTAATCCGCCTGCGCGATCACGGTTCCGCTGAACGTATTCGTCTCAATGATATCCGACCCCGCCGCGATGTAGTCGTCGTGGATTTGGCGGATGACATCCGGCCGGGTGAGCACGAGGAGGTCGTTGTTGCCCTTGAGATCCTGCCCCTTCCAATCCGCAAACCGCCCGCCGCGGTAGTCGGCCTCCTCGAGCTTGTAGCGCTGGACCATGGTTCCCATCGCACCGTCCAGCAGAAGGATCCGTTCGGCCAGCAGCTCGCGCAGACGTTTTTCAATCGAGGAAATCATGGAGGATCAGAACCTTACTCACTCCCGGCCCGCAGCAAGCAAAAAAATTTTCGTTCGGCCGGCCGGCCCGGATCCTGCGGGGTCCCTGCGGGCTGGTCGGGTGCGGCGTTGCGGCGGCGGGGGCCTGCATTTGAATCGACGCGGGGGCAGGGCAGGCGGCAGAGTTGGCGGATGTATCGATGGACGCGTTTGAGTTCGAAGAAGTGGGAGGACGCCTGGGAGGAA